>ERZ1694980.65-NODE-65-length-84006-cov-26.448214_pt1 | contig 84006 bp, 76 predicted proteins | sample MGYA00581606_ERZ1694980 | MGnify/ENA primary metagenome ERZ1694980 (study PRJEB42213, sample SAMN07424368) | human gut metagenome | biome: ENVO:00009003; feature: ENVO:2100002; material: ENVO:00002003 | host: Homo sapiens | place: USA | collected 2014 ...
CGGCCTTTGCGTACAAGCTGGTTAAAAGTAGGCATTTTGTTTCTCCTTTCTTAATGATGAACATCGGAAGATTTTCCGACTTTTTTGCCGCACTATCCCCATGAGGGACGCGCAACAGTTATATAATACCCGCTTTGCGGCCGGATGTCAACAGTTTTTGCAAATTTTTTTGTATTTATTCCAGATTTTTTCTTTCAGACAGTTTTTGGCAGAAAAAGTGCCTTTTCCATCCCCTGCTGCGCTGCCTTTGGCACGCAAAAACCGCCCCGCAGGCTTTCGCCCACGGAGCGGTTTTGTTTAACGGATCAGATCCTGACAGATGCCGCGCTTACTGTGCGGAGGCAGCCAGCTCGGCTGCGATCTCGGCATCGCGCTCAGCCTCACGGTTCTTCAGATCCTCACGCACCTCCGGCAGACCGGTACCGGCGGGGATCAGCTTACCGATGATGACATTCTCCTTCAGGCCGGCCAGCGGGTCAACCTTGCCCTTGATGGCGGCTTCGGTCAGCACGCGGGTGGTCTCCTGGAAGGATGCAGCGGACAGGAAGGAGTCGTTTGCCAGAGCAGCCTTGGTGATGCCCAGCAGCACCTGCTGGTACTCGACCAGCTTCAGGCCCTCTTCACCAGCGTCGATGCGCTGCTGCAGATCGGCGTTGATGCTCTCCACTTCCAGACGGCTTGCCAGTGCACCGCCGATCAGGTTGGAAGAACCGGAATCAGTCACGCGCACCTTGCGGCACATCTGACGGACGATGACTTCGATATGCTTATCGTTGATTTCAACGCCCTGCAGACGGTAGACCTTCTGAACTTCGTTGATCAGGTAGTTCTGGACATCCTCCAGACCCTTGATTGCCAGAATATCCTGCGGATACAGAACACCTTCACGGGTGATGATGTCGCCCTTCTCCACACGGTCACCCGGCATCACGCGGGAATGCTGGGTGAACGGGATGGAGTAGCTCTTTACGACCTCGGCACCATTCTCGTCCTTGCCGGTCACCTTGATAACGACATTCTTCTTGGTATCGTCCTGAGAAACGACACCAGAGATCTCGCTCATGATGGCCATGCTCTTGGGACGGCGGCTCTCGAACAGCTCTTCAACACGGGGAAGACCCTGCGTGATATCTTCAGCAGATGCGATACCGCCGGTATGGAAGGTACGCATGGTCAGCTGAGTACCAGGCTCGCCGATGGACTCTGCGGCGATAACACCGACAGACTCGCCCAGACGGACCGGCTCGCCGTTGGCCATATCGGAACCGTAGCAGCGTGCGCAGACGCCGGTCTTTGCACGGCAGGTCAGCAGGCTGCGGATTTTCAGACGGGTGATACCGGCTGCCTCGATCTCGTTGGCATCGTACAGGTCGATCATCTTGCCCTCGGGCACGATGACCTTGCCGGTGATGGGATTGACCACATCGCCCACGGCAAAACGGCCGATCAGACGCTCGCGGAAGCTCTCGATCTTCTCCTTGCCCTCGTGGATCTCAGAGACCCACAGGCCATCTGTGGTGCCGCAGTCGATCTCGCGGACGATGACGTCCTGAGAAACATCGACCATGCGGCGGGTCAGGTAACCGGAGTCGGCAGTACGCAGAGCGGTATCAGCCAGACCCTTACGAGCACCACGGGCAGAAACGAAATATTCCAGAATGTTCAGACCTTCGCGGTAGTTTGCACGAATGGGCATCTCGATGGTGTGACCGGCGGTGTTTGCCAGCAGGCCGCGCATACCAGCCAGCTGCTTGATCTGGTTCATAGAACCACGAGCACCGGAGTCTGCCATCATATAGATCTCGTTGTCCTTGGGCAGGTTGTCTGCCAGAGCCTTGGAGACCTTATCGGTGGTCTTCTGCCAGATATCGATGGTCTTGTTGTAACGCTCGTTATCCGAGATCAGACCACGGTTGAACAGCTTGCCGACCTTGGCGATCTCCTTATCGGCCTCGGCGATCAGCTCCTGCTTCTGGGGCGGGATCACAGCGTCGCACACAGCCACGGAGATAGCGGACAGGGTGGAGTACTTATAGCCCTGTGCCTTGATGGCATCCAGCATCTTAGCACACTTGCGGGTGCCGTTGCGGGTCATGCAGCGGGAGATGATCTCGGGCAGGGTCTTTTTGGTCACGCGGAAGCTGACCTCGTACTCCAGCCAGTGCTCGGGATCGGTACGATCCACATAGCCCAGGTTCTGGGGAATGGGATTGTTGAAGATGATGCGGCCGGCGGTGGCATCCACCAGACCGGTGCGCTCCACGCCGTCAATGGTCATGGTGCGGCGCACCTTGATGGGCGCGTGCAGGGTGATGACGTGCTCGGCGTAAGCCATCAGAACCTCGTTCTCATCACGGAACACCTTGCCTGCGCCCTCGTCGTTCTCGCGGACGGTGGTCAGGTAGTAGCTGCCCAGAATCATATCCTGCGTAGGCACGGTAACAGGTGCGCCGTCAGAGGGTTTCAGCAGGTTGCCGGAAGCCAGCATCAGCATCTTGGCTTCACGGCAGGCATCCTCACTCAGAGGCAGATGGACTGCCATCTGGTCGCCGTCGAAGTCGGCGTTGAATGCGGTACAGGCCAGCGGGTGCAGCTTGACGGCACGGCCTTCCACCAGCACGGGGTTGAAGGCCTGAATGCCCAGACGGTGCAGGGTAGGTGCACGGTTCAGCAGCACGGGGTGACCCTTGATAACGGTCTCGAGGCTGTCCCAGACTTCGGGCTTTGCACGCTCGACCATCTTGCGGGCGGACTTGATGTTGTTGGCAATGCCCTTCTCCACTAGATCCTTCATGACAAAGGGCTTGAACAGCTCCAGAGCCATCTCCTTGGGCAGACCGCACTGATCCATCTTCAGCTCAGGGCCGACGACGATAACAGAACGACCGGAGTAGTCAACACGCTTGCCCAGCAGGTTCTGACGGAAGCGGCCCTGCTTGCCCTTCAGCATATCGGAAAGGCTCTTCAGTGCGCGGTTGTTGGGGCCGGTGACCGGACGGCCGCGGCGGCCGTTGTCGATCAGGCTGTCCACTGCTTCCTGCAGCATACGCTTCTCGTTGCGCACGATGATGTCGGGAGCGCCCAGCTCCAGCAGACGGCGCAGACGGTTGTTGCGGTTGATCACGCGGCGGTACAGGTCGTTCAGGTCGGAGGTGGCAAAACGGCCGCCGTCCAGCTGGACCATGGGGCGCAGGTCAGGCGGCAGAACAGGCAGCACATCCATGACCATCCATTCAGGACGGTTGCCGGAAATGCGGAATGCCTCAACTACTTCCAGACGCTTTAGGATGCGCACGCGCTTCTGGCCGGAGGACTTTTCCACCTCGGCAGTCAGCTCTTCACTCAGCTGATCCAGATCGATCTCCTTCAGCAGATCCTGAATGGCCTCAGCGCCCATAGCAGCCTCGAACTCATCACCGTAGTGGTCGCGCATCTCACGATACTCGCTCTCGGTGAGCAGCTGCTTCTTTTCCAGACGGGTAGCGCCCGGATCAGTGACGATATAGCTTGCAAAGTACAGCACCTTCTCCAGCAGGCGGGGGCTGATGTCCAGCATCAGGCCGATGCGGCTGGGGATGCCCTTGAAGTACCAGATGTGGCTCACAGGAGCGGCCAGCTCGATGTGACCCATACGCTCACGGCGGACCTTGGCCTTGGTGACCTCGACGCCGCAGCGATCGCACACCTTGCCCTTGTAACGGATGCGCTTGTACTTACCGCAGTGGCACTCCCAGTCCTTGGTAGGTCCAAAAATGCGCTCGCAGTACAGGCCGTCACGCTCCGGCTTCAGGGTGCGGTAGTTGATGGTTTCGGGCTTTTTGACCTCGCCGTAGCTCCAAGCGCGGATCTGCTCCGGGGAGGCAAGGCCGATTTTAATGGAATCGAAAACGTTGTTTTCCATGAAACGAACCCTTTCTTAATCTCTAGTTGTTTCGATGATACAGGCGGCTTTTCTGTTACAGGATCACAGGCGCTTCTCCCCTGCTGCAGCACGCGGCCAAGGGGAAGGCTGTGTTGTGTATCCAGATCAGAAATCTACTTCGTCAGAAGCAGCCGGAGCCTCGGCACCGGAGTTATCGTCCTCCAGCACAGAAGGATCATCGAAACCTGCATCGGCGTCCTTGATGTTGTAATCAGTCAGTTCGCTCTCCTGCACCACAGTCTCGGTACCGGCAACGTCACGCATATCAAAGCCGGTCTCTTCATCGTCGAAGTTCTGGCGCATATCGATCTCGTTGCCGTCCTTATCCTGCACGATCACGTCCATACCCAGAGACTGCAGTTCCTTCAGCATAACGCGGAAGGACTCGGGGATGCCGGGCTGCGGGATGGGCTCGCCCTTGACGATGGCTTCGTAGGTCTTGACACGACCCTCCACATCATCGGACTTGACAGTCAGGATCTCCTGCAGGGTGTAAGCGGCGCCGTAAGCTTCCAGTGCCCAGACCTCCATCTCGCCGAAGCGCTGACCGCCGAACTGAGCCTTGCCGCCCAGAGGCTGCTGAGTGACCAGAGAGTAGGGGCCGGTGGAACGGGCGTGGATCTTATCGTCGACCAGGTGATGCAGCTTGAGGTAGTACATATAACCAACGGTAACGCGGTTATCGAACTTCTCGCCGGTACGGCCATCGTAAACGGTGGTCTTGCCATCACGATCCAGCTCGATCTTGGAGAAGTCGATGATGTGGCCCTTCTCACCCATGATCTTGGGCAGCTTGGTGGGATATGCGGGAGCATTCTCACCGTGCCACAGCTCACGGGCGGTGTCGAAGGTATCGCCGATGTCGTTCTCACGCGCGGAATCGAACACGGGGGTCATAACCTTGATGCCGCATGCCTTGGCAGCGTAGCCCAGGTTGACTTCCAGCACCTGACCGATGTTCATACGGGAAGGAACGCCCAGGGGGTTCAGCACGATGTCCAGCGGGGTGCCGTCGGGCAGGTAGGGCATATCCTCCTGCGGCAGGATGCGGGAAACGACACCCTTGTTGCCGTGACGGCCTGCCATCTTATCGCCAACGCTGATCTTGCGCTTCTGGGCAATATAGCAGCGGACGACCTCGCGCACGCCGGGCTGCAGTTCGTCGCTGTTCTCCGGGGTGAACACCTTGACGTCCACGATGATGCCGTATGCACCATGGGGCACGCGCAGAGAAGTATCACGCACTTCGCGTGCCTTCTCGCCGAAGATGGCGCGCAGCAGGCGCTCTTCAGCGGTCAGCTCGGTCTCGCCCTTCGGGGTGACCTTACCGACCAGAATGTCGCCGCTCTTGACCTCGGCACCGATACGGATGATGCCGCGCTCGTCCAGATCCTTCAGTGCATCCTCAGAAACGTTGGGGATATCACGGGTGATCTCTTCGGGTCCCAGCTTGGTGTCGCGGCTCTCGGTCTCGTACTCTTCAATATGAATGGAGGTGTACACGTCCTCGCGCACGATCTTCTCGTTCAGCAGAACGGCATCCTCGTAGTTGTAGCCTTCCCAGGTCATGAAGCCGATCAGAGCGTTCTTACCCAGAGAAATTTCGCCGTTGCGCATTGCAGGGCCGTCGGCCAGCACCTGACCGGCCTTGACGCTCTCGCCGACCTCCACGATGGGACGCTGGTTGATGCAGGTGCCTGCGTTGGAGCGTGCGAACTTGACCAGAGGATAATCCTCCAGCTCGCCCTTGTTGTTGCGCACAACAACATGGTCGGCATCCATCTTCTCAACGATACCGTCATTCTTTGCCAGAACAGCGGTGCCGGAGTCGGTAGCAGCCTTGTACTCCATACCGGTAGCAACGATGGGCTGCTGGGTGACCATCAGAGGCACTGCCTGACGCTGCATGTTGGAACCCATCAGAGCACGGTTACAGTCATCGTTCTCCAGGAAGGGGATGCAGGCGGTAGCAACAGAGACCATCATTCGCGGAGAAACGTCCATGTAATCGACTTTCTCTGCGTCGATTTCCAGGATCTCGTCGCGGCGGCGGGCAGACACACGGGGACGGATGAAGTGCTTGCCTTCATCCAGCGGCTCGTTGGCCTGTGCCACAACGTACTCGTCCTCCACATCGGCGGTCATATACTCCACCTCATCGGTGACGACCTGCTCGATGAGATTGTTGTTCTCGTCGTAGATCTTCTTGACCTTGCGGTAGGGAGCCTCCACGAAGCCGTACTCGTTGATCTTGGCGTAGGATGCCAGATAGGAGATCAGACCGATGTTGGGGCCTTCAGGGGTCTCAATGGGGCACATACGGCCATAATGGCTGTAGTGAACGTCACGGACCTCGAAACCTGCGCGGTCACGGCTCAGACCGCCGGGGCCCAGAGCAGACAGACGGCGCTTGTGGGTCAGCTCAGCCAGAGGGTTATTCTGATCCATGAACTGAGACAGCGGAGAGGAGCCGAAGAACTCCTTGATGGCTGCCACCACAGGACGGATGTTGATCAGTGCCTGCGGAGTGATGACGCTCTGATCCTGACTCTGCAGGGTCATACGCTCACGGATGACGCGCTCCATACGGGAGAAACCGATGCGGAACTGGTTCTGCAGCAGCTCGCCCACGCTGCGGATACGGCGGTTGCCCAGATGGTCGATATCATCGGTGGTGCCGATGCCGTAGCCCAGACCGTTCAGGTAGTTGATGGAGGACAGGATATCGTCGATGGTGACGGTACGGCCGATGAGCAGGTCGTGATCCTTCTTCAGGCTCTCCATGACCTCCTCGGCGCTGGAGGCGTTATCAAGGATCTTGCGCAGCTCCTTGAGGCAGCAGCGCTCGTTGATGCCGCACTCCTTGACATCCACACCCTTGAATGCGGGGTAGTAGCTGTCGATGATGGCCTGTGCGTCCACGCAGCCGTTGGTGATGACCTTGACCTTGTGGGGCTGATCCTTCATGGGATCATCGATCTTCAGCACGACCAGATTCACGCCGGCAGCATCGATCTTCTCAGCCAGCTTGCGGTCGATCTTCTTGTCGGCCTCGACAAGGATCTCGCCGGTGAAGGGATCCACCACGTTCTCTGCGGCCACATGGTCCATGATGCGGCGTGCCAGAGACAGCTTCTTATTCATCTTATAGCGGCCGAAGCGGGACAGGTCGTACCGGCGCGGATCGAAGAACAGCATATCGATCTGGCTGGTAGCGGACTCCACCGTGGGGGGCTCGCCGGGGCGCAGCTTGCGGTAGACTTCCAGCAGGCCCTCCTCGCGGTTCTTGGTGGTATCCTTTTCCAGCGTGGCCAGAATGCGCTCGTCCTCGCCGAAGTAGTTCAGGATATCCTCGTTAGAGGACAGGCCCAGTGCACGGCACAGCACGGTGACGGGCAGCTTACGGTTCTTATCGATACGGACATAGAACACGTTGGCGGCATCGGTCTCGTACTCCAGCCATGCACCGCGGTTGGGGTTCATGGTGGCGCTGTACAGGTCGTTGCCCACCTTGTCCTTGGCATCGCCGTAGAACACGCCAGGAGAACGCACCAGCTGGCTGACGATCGCACGCTCTGCACCGTTGATCACAAAGGTGCCGGCATCGGTCATCAGCGGGAAATCGCCCATGAAGATCTCCTGATCCTTCACTTCGCCGGTCTCCTTGTTCAGCAGACGGGCGGTGACGCGCAGGGGTGCTGCATAGGTCACGTCGCGCTCCTTGCACTCCTTGATGCTGTACTTCGGCTCCTTATCCAGGCGGAAGTCCACAAAGCTCAGTGCCAGATTGCCGGTGTAGTCCTCAATGGTGCCGATATCGTGGAAGACCTCTTTCAGGCCCTCGTCCAGGAACCACTGATAAGAGTTCTTCTGGACCTCGATCAGGTTCGGCATACTGATGACTTCGTCGATGTGGGAGAAGCTCATGCGCTCGGTTTTGCCGAGCTTTACGGGCTTGACTTTCATCATAAAATCAACCACTCCTTACTTTTATATTCTACGGGATGTCGTATACGCGGGTCAAATTTGAGCAGACACACATAATTCGACCCGCGTCCTGTGGAACCTTCCGGCATTTTGCACAAACTTTTCGGGGTGACCCCTCAAGTGGCAGCCATCACAGCTCCCTTTTTGACGCACTAGTCCATTATGTGATACTAATGCAGTATACACCCCAAAACCCCTGTTGTCAAGCCATTTTTCAGTTTTTTGCCGAAATAAATTTAATTTTCGCTTTGTTTTCGCACGCCCGGCAGCGTGTAGTCGTTTGTCTGCCAAGTACTTGATTTTTTTATTTTGCACGTTCCTGTTCATAACACCCTTGTGCAATTTGTCTATCTTTACTCTTGTGCCCGGAAGTGTGACTTTTGCACTTCCCTGCCGCAAAAAAGAGACCGCCGCACAAAATGCTGTGCAGCAGTCTCGTCCTGAAAATTTTATGCGATTCACTCGTCCAGATAATCCCGCAGCAGCTTCGCGCGGCTGGGGTGGCGCAGCTTGCGCAGCGCCTTTGCTTCGATCTGCCGCACCCGTTCCCGGGTCACGTTGAACTCCTTGCCCAGCTCTTCCAGCGTGCGGGCACGGCCATCCTCCAGACCAAAGCGCAGGGTGATGACCCGCTCCTCCCGGGGCGTCAGGCTTTTAAGGACGTGCAGCAGCTCCCGCCGCAGCAGCTGACGCCCGGCTTCGTCCACCGGGACACCGGCGTCCTCGTCCTGAATAAAGTCCTCCAGATGGGCGTCCTCTTCCTCCCCTACCGGCGTTTCCAGACTGATGGGTTCCTGCGACAGTTGCAACAGTTCCCGCACCTTGTCCGGCTCCATATCCAGTGCGGCGGCGATCTCCTCCACGGTGGGCTCCCGCCCATTTTTGTGCAGCAGATCGCCTGCCGTTTTCTTGACCCGGTTGATGCTCTCTACCAGATGCACCGGGATGCGGATGGTGCGCCCCTGATCCGCAATGGCGCGGGTGATGGACTGACGGATCCACCAGGTTGCGTAGGTGGAGAACTTGAAGCCCCGCTCCGGCTCAAACTTTTCCGCTGCCTTCATCAGGCCGAGGTTGCCCTCCTGAATAAGATCCAGAAAAGGCAGTCCACGCCCGGCGTAGCGCTTGGCCACCGACACCACCAGCCGCAGGTTTGCCTCGCTCAAGGCGCGGCGGGCATCTGCATCCCCGGCCCGGGCAGCCTTTGCCAGCGCCATCTCCTGTCCGGCGGTCAGCAGCGGCACCCGGCCGATCTCCTTTAAATAGGTCTTGACCGGATCATCCAGTGCCACACCCTCCGAGGAAAGCTCATTCTCCAGCCTGCCGATCTGGGCATCATCCAGCACAGGCAGCTCGGCAGGCTCCTCCTCTGCCAGATGAACGCCCCGCTGCTCCAGCGCCGCGTAAAGCTCGTCCAGCTGTGCAATATCAAAATCCGCTTCTTCCATGGCACGGCTAATCTGCTCCGTGGTCAGGGTGTGACGGTGAGCCTTTGCGGCAAGGCTGCGGGCAAGTTCTTCCGTTTGCGACAATTTCTGCATGATTCCTGCTCCTTTTCTCTCCAGCTCCAGCCGGAGGGAAAACAGGGATCAGTCTTGTTCGGGCAGCGTCCCCTGCTTTTTTTCGCGCATCGACTGAAGATACTGTGTGATCTCATCGCCGGACATTGCAGCAGCTTTGCTTGCGACCGGCATTCCCCGGGCGATCCTGTCCAGATACAGATGGATATCCTCCGGGGTGCAGTTCACATCGCTGTATTGTGCCGCAAGTCGGCTCAGTTCATTCAATGCTTCTTCGCTTACAAATGCCCGCAGTGCAGTCAGGCTGAGCTCCACGCCCTCCCGGCTGCAATTGAGCATCGCTTCGTATAGTTCCTTCTGCTGCGGCTGGATGAATTGCTCCGCCGTCAGCTGCTGTTTGGCCAGTTCCAGATAGCGGGGCTCCCGCAGGATGGCTGCCAGCAGCCGTTGTTGGGCGCTGGCGATGCCCAGCGCCTGACTGCCGCCTGCGCTGTAAGGCACCTTGATCTGATCCATCTCGCCGGAGCGCAGCAGCTCGCGGTTTTTCTCCCGGCGGTACTTGCCGCCCGCCCGCTTTACTGCGGTACCCAGCTGCGCCAGAATGGCAGTTTTGGAGATGTTGGTCTCCTCTGCCAGCCGCCCGGCGTACACCTCCTGCTCAGTGGGGTTGGAGCGCTCTGCCAGCATTTCCACAGCATCCTTTATATATTGCAGACGCTGTGCATCCTGCGAGAGATCATACTGGTCTCGCAGGCGCTTGAGCCGGAAGTCCAGCGCATTGCCCACCCCGTCCAGAAGTGCCTGAAAACGCTCCGGGCCGTATTTTTTGATGTATTCGTCCGGGTCCTTTGCGCCGGGAATCTGCAAAACGCCCACCTTTACCGGGCTGTTGCGGAACAGTTCCAGTGAGCGCAGGGTCGCCTTCTGGCCGGCCTCGTCCGAGTCATAGCTCAGAATGACCTCATCAGCATATTCGCTGATGATGCGCACCTGTCCGGGGGTCAAGGCGGTGCCGCAGGCGCAGACGGCGGTATCGATACCCGCCTGCTGCATACTGATGACATCCATGTAGCCCTCGCACAGCACGAACCGCCGGGAGGCGCTGCGCTTGGCGATCTGCATGGCAAACACCGTCTCGGATTTGTGGTAGACCAGCGTTTCCGGGCTGTTGACGTATTTGGGCTTGGAGTCGTCCATCACGCGCCCGCCAAAGGCAATGATGTTGCCGCGCAGATCAAAGATAGGGGTCATGACACGCTTCCAGAACAGACAGTAGATGCGCCCGGACTGGCTGCGTTTGAACAAGCCGCTGGCGTCCAGTTCCTGCTGGTTGTAGCCCTTATCCCGCAGGTACTGGTACAGTGCCTGCCCATCGTTGGGGGCATAGCCCAGCCCGAACCGGACGATAGTCTTATCGTCCAGCCCGCGCCGCCGCCAGTAAGCGCGCGCCTGCCGTGCCTCCTCCACGGTAGAGTTCAGGCAGGCGTGGAAGAAGCGGGCGGCCTCCTTATTCATGGAAAGCACCCGGCTGCGCAGACGTCCGGTCTTGTCGTCCTCCTGCGGCTCCGGCATACCGGCGCGGGAAGCCAGCATCTTGATGGCCTCGCCGCTGCTGATATTGTTAATCTTTTTGACAAAGCTGATGGCATCTCCGGCTGCCTGACAGCCGAAGCAGTAAAAGCTTTGGGTGTCAGGGTACACATAGAAGGACGGCGTTTTTTCGCTGTGAAAGGGGCACAGACCGCCGTACAGCCGTCCCTTGCGCTTGAGCTGCACATAGCTGCCCACCAGTTCCACGATGTCGGTGCGGCGGGTAAGCTCCTCGATGTATTCGTGTGGGATCATGTTGTTTTAAACGACCTCTCCAGTTTTAAAGGACGTGCCATTTCTGGGGCACGAACAGTTCTTCAAAGGTGCGGATGGCAAACTCGTCGCTCATACCGCTGATGTAGTCGGTGACGGCGCGCTCCCGTCCCTCCTGATAGGCCAGCTGCACATAAAAGTTGGACATCCGGTCTACATGGGTCAGGTAGTATTCGTACAGCTCCGCGATAAGCTTGTCCACCTTCTGCTCCTCACGCTTGGCGTTTTTATCCACATACACGGTCGTGTACATGAAATCCCGCAGAGCAAGGAACGCTTCGTATTCCTCCGTGCCCATGCGGACATCCCCCTCGCTGTGGGTGAGAATGCTGTTGATCATGGTGGTGATGCGGGCAGATTTGGTCTGTCCCAGCACTGCCGTGCAGTCCTTGGGCAGGGTAGCAGCGTCCAGCACTCCGGCGCGCACAGCATCCTCGATATCGTGGTTGACAAAGGCGATCTGATCCGCCAAGCGCACGATGCGTCCTTCCGGGGTAGCCGCCCATGTGCCCTTGGTGTGGGTAACGATGCCGTTGCGCACCTCCCATGTCAGGTTGAGCCCTTCGCCGTCCTTTTCCAGCCGGTCCACCACACGCAGGCTTTGCATATAGTGGCGGAAGCCGTCCGGGCAAAGAGCATCCAGTGCCTTTTCTCCCGCGTGACCAAAGGGGGTATGCCCCAGATCATGCGCAAGGCTGATGGCCTCGGTCAGATCCTCGTTCAGGCGCAGGCCCCGGGCGATGGTGCGGGCGATCTGCGAGACCTCCAGCGTATGGGTCAGCCGGGTGCGGTACAGGTCGCCCTCCGGCGAGAGGAACACCTGCGTTTTCTGCTTGAGACGCCGGAAGGCCTTGCAGTGCAGCACCCGGTCGCGGTCCCGCTGAAACACCGGGCGCAGCGGGTCCTGCGGCTCCGGCACAGCTCTGCCGCGGCTTGCATCGCTGAAGGTCGCCCACGGCGCAAAGGCAAGATGCTCGATCTCTTCGGTTCTCCGGCGCACATCCATACAGATCCTCCTTTTGTTTTTCGGGCTTCTCCCCTCCCCTCTGCGCGCAGCCGATCCCAATTGCTGCGCTGCAGCAATTGTAGCACATCGGCCGTGTCGAAGGGGGAAGTTCGGTGTCGGTTTGCAAAAAAGACTTTGTTTTTTAAAATGGTGCGTAGAACGGGTCAGACACCGTCACCTGAGCACTGCCCCGGGTCAGTTCTCGCAGCTGCTCCAGCAACGGCGCTTCGGTGTGTTCCGGCATCTGCCAGCGCAGGGTAACACGGTCTGCAAACTCCGGCGGTGCCTGTTTTGCCCCGGCGGCATCAATGAGCAGGGACGCACGCTCATAAAGGGCGTAATCCACCGTTACCTGCAGCTCCACCACACTGCGCACTGTGACGACCTCCGCGTTTTCCAGTGCGCGGGCGGTGGCGGTGGTGTAAGCGCGCACCAAACCGCCGGTGCCCAGCAGCACCCCGCCAAAGTAGCGGGTGACCACCACGATCAGGTCGGTCAGGCCGCTGTGCTGCAGCACCTCCAATGCGGGCGTACCGGCAGTCTTTGCCGGCTCACCGTCATCGGAATAGCGCTCGCGGTTGCCCGCCCGCAGGCGGTAAGCGTAGACATTGTGCCGTGCGGTGCGGTTAGCCGTCCGCACCTGCTCCAGAAAGGCAACGGCGGCTTCCTCGCTGTCGGCAAAGGAGAGCTGCGCGATAAAGCGGCTCTTTTTCTCTTCGTATTCGCCGGTGGCCGTGCCCCGGACGGTGCGGTAATCCTCCACGTTAGATCCTCCTGATAATAACTCAGAATAAGTATAACACAAACGGGCGCAAATAAAAAGACTGACGAAGCCTTGCGGCCCCGTCAGTCTTTTATAAGAAGAAAGCAGTTGATCACTTGGTAAAGATCTGAATCCACTGATGACCCCAGGTGCTGTTGCTGTTGTAGTAGTAGCCAACACTCATCTTGCGAGCCTCAGGGTTCAGGATATTGGCGCGATGGCCTTCGGAGTTCATCCATGCGTTGACGACCTCTTCAGGAGAGACGCTGCCCCATGCGGCATTCTCGCCGGTGGGGGTATCGGTAACGCCGTAGTCCTTCAGGACGGTAAAGCACTTGGAGCCATCGGGGCGGACGTGAGAGTTTACAACGGCGATTTCCTCGGCGCGGGTCTGTGCAGCGGCGGTCAGATTATCATCACCCATTTCCAGAGCGGTCAGACCGTACTTTGCGCGCTGGGCATTGACCAGATCCAGAACTTCCTGACGGTAGTCCTCGGTGTGAGAATTTTCAGGGTAAGAGAAGATCAGCACCCAGTAGTTGTTGTAGACGCCGCCCTCGTAGTGGCCAACGCTCACGGTGGTGGCATCGGCGTTCAGGATGCGCTCGCGGGTAAAATCGGTAGCCATCCACTGATCCATTGCGGAATCGGGGGTGGAGCAACCGGCCATGTAGTTCTCGCCGATAGAAACATCGCTGATGCCGTTCTCTGCCAGAACGGTGAAATCGCGCTGACCGTTGGGACGAACGTAGGAGTAAGAAACTGCCAGCTCCTCGGCACGCTTCATTGCAGCGGCATTGTGGCTGCTGTCACCCAGAGCAACGGGAGCCAGACCAGCCTGTGCGCGCTCGTTATTGATCAGGGTCAGGAAGCTGCGCTGGTAAGCGTCTTCCTCAAAGTAGGAGTTCTCTTCCTCCACGGAAGCGGCAGCAGGCACGGCAGCCTGTGCTGCGTTTGCGGTGACGGGCTTGAAGCCTGCAAAGCCAAAAACCACAGCCAGCGTCATAGCAGCTGCTGCGATATTCTTCATGGTACTCATTGCACGCTTCATAAGATTGCCTCTGGTCTGTTGCCTTATGCAGTGTGATCTTGGATATTGCAACTCGTTTGCAACTCTTTCGTATCACATCCGCAACTCTTGTGTAACAAGAGTATCACAAAACCATACAGACGTCAAGAGGTTTAGAGCTTGATTTGCAGAAAAAATACAGATTTTTTAAAAAATTCTCGCCTTTTTATCGCAACTCAAGCGTAACAAAGAGTCCGAAAACGTTACAGTTGTGTTGCGCTTCTCGCCAAAACAATCCAAGTGCAACAGTTTCCGCACACTTTTTGGGACGCTTCGGTGCGTTTCGTTTTGTATATCACTGTATTTATATGCACTGCTTTGCATATCGTGGTTTCTGTGTACGTTTTTGTGGCGCTTCGCTGTGTTCCCTTCTGCGTTCCTTTCCTGTGGAGCAAATCGGAGCTGCTGTGCAGTGGCCGGCACAACAGCTCCTTTATAAAAAGCACAAAAAAGAGGCCGCTGCACAAAAAATGTGCAACGGCCTCTCACAATTCAGGCTATGCTATTGAACTATGCTCGGGTCAGATGATCACAGAGCAGCCTTTGCTGCCTCGATCTGCTTGATGAGTTCGGGCACGACCTTGAACAGATCGCCCACGATGCCGTAGTCAGCAACGCCGAAGATGGGAGCACCCTCGTTCTTGTTGACAGCGATGATGCACTCAGAATCCTGCATACCGGCGGTGTGCTGGATAGCACCAGAGATACCCAGAGCCACATAGATCTTGGGGTGCACAGTCTTGCCGGTCTGACCGACCTGATGGTCAGCGGTCATCCAGCCTGCATCGGTGACGGCACGGGAAGCGCCCACGACACCGCCGCCCAGAGCGGCTGCCAGCTGCTCGGCCAGCTCGATGCCCTTGTTGACATCCTTGCTGATACCACGACCAACGGAGACAATGACATCTGCGCCGATCAGGTCGACCAGCTTCTCAGCGGCCTTCTCCACGCTCAGCACTTCGGTCTTGATGTCCTCAGCGGTCAGGCTGAAGGCGGGCTTGACGATCTGGCAGGCATCAGCCTTGGCCTGATCGAAGGGAGCCTTCTTCATAACGCCGGGGCGCACGGTGGACATCTGGGGACGGAAGCGGGGGCAGATGATGGTAGCCATCAGATGGCCGCCGAATGCGGGACGGGTCATCTTCAGGTTGCGGTCTTCCATATCGAACTTCTGCTTGGACAGGTCGATGGTGGAGCTCTCCTTCAGGAAATCGATGTACTTTGCAGTGTCGATGTCCAAATGGGTAGCATCAGCGGTCAGGCCGGTGTGCAGACGAGCTGCGCAGCGGGGGCCCAGATCGCGGCCGATGTTGGTTGCACCGATCAGCAGGACTTCGGGCTTGTACTCGTTGACCATGTCGCACACGACCTTAGCGTATGCATCGGTGGTGTAGTCCTTCAGCAGGGGGCTGTCGCAGACCATGACCTTATCGGCACCATAGCCGCCCAGTTCCTTGGCAATGCCTTCCACGTTGTCGCCCAGCAGCAGGCCGGTGACCTCGCAGCCCAGCTCATCAGCCAGCTTGCGGGCCTCGCTCACCAGCTCGAAATCAGTGGGCATCAATGCGCCCTGGCGCTGCTCGCAGAAGACCCATACGCCCTTGTATTCGTTAAAATCAGCCATTGTAATCCTATGCTCCTTTCATCAGATCAGGTGCTTCTTGGCCAGGATACCAGCCAGCTGTGCGGCAGTATCGTCGCCCTTCAGCATGGTGCCTGCGCCCTTCTGCGGAGGAGTGAAGGACTTAAAGACGTTCGTCGGAGAACCCTTCAGACCGATGGTATCAACCTCGATCAGCGGATCGTCCTTCAGTGCGTTGTAATCAAACACTTCCATCGGCTTGTCGTAGCAGGTGAAGATGCCGTTCACGCTCATGTAACGGGGCTGGTTCAGCTCCTTGATGCAGGTCAGCAGGCAGGGAGTCTGCACCTTGACCATCATGTAGCCGTCTTCCAGCATACGCTTCACGGTCAGGGTGTTGCCATCCTTCTGGATGTCTGCCACGTAGGTGACCTGAGGCAGATGCAGCTTTTCAGCGATCTGCGGGCCGACCTGTGCGGTATCGCCATCGATTGCCTGACGGCCGCAGAACACAACGTCCTCGGGGCCAACGCCGATCTTGTTGACAGCAGCAGCCAGGATCTGGCTGGTTGCAAAGGTATCGGAACCGCCGAACTCACGGCCGGAGACCAGAACAGCCTTATCAGCGCCGCGGGCCAGCAGCTCACGCAGCATGCCTTCTGCCGGCGGGGGACCCATGGTAACAACAACGACTTCGCAGCCGGTAGCGTCCTTGAGCTTCAGAGCAGCCTCCAGAGCGTTCAGGTCATCAGGGTTGGTGATGGTAGCCATCGAAGCACGGTCCAGAGTGCCATCGGGCTTGACGGACACCTTGCCGGAGGTATCAGGAACCTGCTTTACACAAACAATTGCTTTCATTGTAACTCTTGCCTCCCTTACTTCAGCAGCGCGCCGGAAATGACCATCATCTGCACTTCGCTGGTGCCCTCGTAGATCTCGGTGATCTTGGCATCACGCATCATGCGCTCGATGGGGTAGTCACGGGTGTAGCCGTAACCACCGAACAGCTGCAGGCAACGGCGGGTCACATCGCTTGCGGTGCGGGCCGCGATCAGCTTAGCCTGTGCAGCCTCGACGCTGTAACGAACCTTTGCGCCATCCATAGCCTGCTGCTTCTTCAGAGCGGCAGCATAAACCAGATACTTAGCAGCCTCAACACGAGCCTTCATCTCAGCCAGCTCGAACTGGGTGTTCTGGAAAGCGGCGATGGCACGACCGAACTGCTTGCGCTCCTTGACGTAAGCAATGGTCTCCTCCAGAGCGCCCTCGGCAATGCCCAGAGCCTGAGAAGCGATTCCGATACGGCCACCGTCCAGCGTAGCCATAGCCAGCTGGAAGCCCTTGCCGCGCACGCCCAGCATACGATCCTTCGGGATGCGGCAATCCTCAAAGATCAGCTCACAGGTAGAAGAACCGCGGATACCCATCTTGTCCTCTGCCTTACCAACAGAGAAGCCCGGGTCGGTGCGCTCCACGATGAAGGCGGAGCAGAGCTTGGTGGGACGGCCGCGCTTATCCAGCACGTTATCGGTAACGGCAATGACGATGAACACATCAGCAAAGCCGGCGTTGGTGATGAAGATCTTGGAGCCGTTCAGCACCCAGTAATCGCCATCTTCCTTGGCAATGGTCTGCTGACCCTGTGCATCGGTACCAGCGCCCGGCTCGGTCAGGCCGAAAGCGCCCAGCCACTCGCCGCTGCACAGCTTCGGCAGGTACTTAGCCTTCTGCTCGGGGGTGCCGTTCTCGTAAATGGGAGCAGCGCACAGGCTGGTGTGAGCAGAGACGATGACACCGGTGGTGCCGCAGACCTTGCTCAGCTCTTCCACTGCCATGACGTAGGACAGCACATCGCCGCCTGCACCGCCGACCTCAGTCGGGAAATAAATGCCCATCATGCCGAGCTTGCCCATCTTTTCGACGGTCTCTTTGGGGAAGTACTCTTCCGCATCAACCTTCTTTGCCAGGGGCTTGACTTCGTTCTCAGCAAACTCGCGGTACATTTTCTGTACCATCTGCTGCTGCTTGGACAGAGTAAAATCCATCGCTATATCCTCCTAACGGGTCTTTTTCATTTACCGGAATTGCCCGGTGCAAACAAATTCCTCCCGGCCGCGTTTCCACGGTCGGGAGAAACGTTTATCAGAATTTACAGCTGGTCAACAGGGGTCTTGGTGCGGTCTGCGTTGTAAACGTAGAAGCCCTTGCCGCTCTTGCAGCCCAGGTTGCCGCCGCGGACCATCTTACGGATCAGCGGGCATGCACGGTACTTGCTGTCGCCGGTTTCCTTGTACAGCACGTCCATGATAGCCAGGCAGATATCCAGGCCGATGAAGTCGCCCAGCTCCAGGGGACCCATGGGGTGGTTGGCACCCAGCTTCATGGCAGTGTCAATGCCAGCGATATCGGAAACGCCTTCCATCTTGATGAAGGCTGCTTCGTTGATCATGGGGATCAGGATGCGGTTGACAACGAAACCTGCAGCCTCGTTGACCTGAACCGGCTGCTTGCCGATGGCAACAGAGATCTCCTTGATCTTCTCAACGGTCTCAGCGGGAGTGTTGCAGCCTGCGATGACCTCGATCAGCTTCATGCGGTCTGCGGGGTTAAAGAAGTGCATGCCGACCAGCGGACGGCTAACACCCTTGCCGATCTCGGTGATGGACAGAGAAGAAGTGTTGGAAGCGAAGATGCACTCGGGCTTGCAGATCTTATCCAGCTCGCCGAAGGTGGTCTGCTTGACCTTCATATCCTCAAAAGCAGCCTCAACGACCAGATCGCAGTCAGCGCACAGGTCTTCCTTCAGGCCCGGGGTGATGGCAGCAACGATAGCGTCTGCCTTTTCCTGCGTCATCTTTCCCTTGGCAACCAGCTTCTCGTAGCCCTTCTTGATCTTTGCCAGACCATTCTCGGCCCACTCCTGCTTGATGTCGCACAGAGCAACGGTGTTGCCCTCAACCTGTGCAAATGCCTTTGCGATGCCCTGGCCCATAGTGCCAGCGCCGATAACACCGATCTTCATAGGAAATCTCTCCTTTAATATCAAAAATTATGTAATGGATTAGTTGTTGGTGAACACTGCCTTGGGCTTCGGTTTCTCACGGGACAGGAAGCAGGCCATGCCCTCCTGCTGGTCGTGGGTCTCGAAGCAATCGCCGAACAGCTTCTCCTCGACCTCAACAGCCTTCTCGATGGGCAGGCTGATGCCGTCGTTCATTGCCTTCTTGCAGTTGCGCACAGCAATGGGAGCGTTCTTTGCGATCTTGCCGGCCAGCTTCAGGACATTCTCCATCAGCTCAGCCTGCGGATACACGGCGTTGACCAGACCGATGCGGTAAGCCTCGTCAGCCTTGATGTTCAGAGCAGAGTAGACCAGCTGCTTTGCCATGCCCATGCCAACCAGACGAGCCAGACGCTGGGTGCCGCCGAAGCCCGGGGTGATGCCCAGACCGACTTCCGGCTGACCGAACACAGCGTTGTCAGAGCAGATGCGGAAATCGCAGCTCATAGCCAGCTCGTTGCCGCCGCCCAGTGCAAAGCCGTTGACGGCTGCGATGACGGGGATGGGGAAATGCTCGATCATCAGGAACACATCATTGCCCAGCTTGCCGAAGGCCTCGCCTTCTGCCTTAGTCATGGTGCTCATAGAACCGATATCAGCACCAGCAACGAAGCTCTTGTCGCCTTCGCCGGTCAGAACGATGCAGCGGACAGTCTCCTGATCCACAGCCTCAAAAGCTGCCTTCAGGTCTGCCAGAACTTCGGGATTCAGGGCATTCAGTGCCTTGGGGCGGTCGATGGTAATGATCTCAACTGCACCCTGCACCTCGGTTTTTACAAATGCCATTGTGAAAACCTCCTATTCAAATCTTATCAATTATCACAAACAGCCCCCGGACGGAGGAAAGGCTCTCCGGTTCCCTTCCCCGTCCGGGTCTGTCATTCAGTCAGGATTCCAAGAGGTGGAACTTAGTCCATCTCAACGATGGTAGCGCAGCCCATGCCGCCGCCGATGCACAGGGTAGCCAGACCCTTGTGAGCGCCACGGTGCTTCATAGCGTACAGCAGGGTGACCAGAATACGAGCGCCGGAAGCGCCGACCGGGTGACCCAGAGCGATTGCGCCGCCGTTGACGTTCAGCTTGTCCTTATCAAAGCCCAGAGCCTCGCCGACAGCGATGGACTGTGCTGCGAATGCCTCGTTGGCCTCGACCAGATCCATATCAGCAACGGTCATGCCGGTCTTGGCCATGACCTTCTTGGTAGCAGCGATGGGGCCCAGACCCATGACCTCGGGCTCAACGCCTGCCAGAGCACCGGCGACCCAGGTTGCCAGAGGCTTCACGCCCAGCTCCTTAGCCTTCTCCTCGCTCATGACGACCAGAGCAGCAGCGCCGTCGTTGATGGCGGAAGAGTTACCAGCGGTGACGATGCCGTCTTTGGTGAAGGCGGGCTTCAGCTTTGCCAGAACCTCGGGAGCGCTCAGACGGGGGCCCTCATCGGTATCGAACACGGTGTCGCCCTTCTTGCCCTTGATGACAACAGGAACGATCTCGTCCTTGAAGGCGCCGTCCTTGATGGCCTTGTCAGCCTTCAGCTGGCTGTTGTATGAGAACTCGTCCAGCATCTCACGGGTGATGGGGCTGTAGCCGTACTTCTTCTGATAGGTCTCGTTGGTGCAGACGTTCTCAGCGGTCATGCCCATGTGCTTGTTGAAGCCGCAGGCATCCCACAGAGCATCGTTGACCATGGTATCCACGATCTCGCTCTTGCCCATAGGAGCGCCCATGCGGTAGCCGTAACGAGCCTTCTGCAGTGCGAAGGGAGCCATGTCCATGTTCTCCATGCCGCCTGCGACCACGATATCAGCATCGCCTGCCTCGATCATCTGAGCAGCCATGTTCACGCAGTTCAGACCAGAGCCGCAGACCACGTTGACGGTGACGGCGGGGGTCTCGATGGGCAGGCCAGCCTTCAGGGCAGCCTGACGAGCGACGTTCTGGCCCAGACCAGCCTGAATGACGCAGCCCATGTAAACATGATCGACCTGCTCGGGCTTGACGTTTGCACGGTTCAGAGCCTCCTTGATGACGATGGAGCCCAGCTCAACAGCGGGAACGTTGGCCAGAGTGCCACCGAACTTGCCGATAGCGGTGCGGCATGCAGATGCGATAACGATCTTTTTCATGTGAATAGCCTCCTGAATTGTGTATGTGTGTTACTTATCGGTTACCCATTTATCAAAACGCCCTGCGGCATTTTTGCGGTATCAGATTTTTCCCTCTCCCGGAGCTGTGCGTATTTTTCGCTGACGGCTTTTTCCACATTGGGTGTGACGAACTTGCTGATGTCACTGCCGTAGTACGCTGCTTCCTTTACGATGGTGGAGGAAAGATAACTCCATTTGATGCTGGTGGCAAGGAACATGGTCTCGATGCCGGGCATCAGTGCGTGGTTGGTCTGCGCAAGCTGGATCTCGTTTTCAAAGTCCGTTACTGCCCGCAGCCCGCGCACCATCACGGATGCGTGACGCTTTTTTGCGAACTCCACGGTCAGGCCGTCGAAGCTTTCCACGGTCACGTTGGGGATGTTCTTGCAGCATTCCTGCAGCATGGCCACCCGCTCCTCCACTGTGAACAGCGGATGCTTGGCGCTGTTGATCAGCACCGCCACAATGAGGTGGTCGTTGATCTTTGCTGCGCGTTTGATGATATCAAGGTGTCCCTTGGTGACCGGGTCGAACGACCCGGGATAAACTGCTGTTGCCATCGGTCAGTGTCCTCCTTGTGCGCTGCAATTATTAAGCGCGATGTGGTTCTGCCATGATAGCACTTTCCAGCCTTGGGTGCAACCTGAAACTGCTGCGGTGCGTTTTATCGTTAAATTTTAAACGAATCATCCCGCACTGCTCCGCAGTTGCTTCCCACGCTATTAGTAAAGCACATCGTCAAAATTTTATCAAGTCTTTTTCTCAACTTTTTTGTTTTTTGCGTACCAAACAATCCCCACATAAAGCTAAGAAAACTGTTCATTCTGCTATACTGGCTGTTTTTTAGCCAAAACTATTGATTCTACACTTTGTTAATGTTATAACTAAGTTGAGCTGTTCTGCGCAGAGCGGAGCACACACTGCTGCCTTGTTTATAAGGTTACCATACAGATGTGGCAAAACGGTGTGCATTCCGCAAAACAGGCGTAAAACGGCTGCATAATTTGTCCGCACAGAATTGTTTACAATTCTTTTATGTATTTTAAGAGAGGATGGTTTATAATGGATTGCAAGGAACTGTACGCACAGAAGCTTATGACTGCTGCGCAGGCTGCCGCTCTGGTCAAAAGCGGCGACTGGGTGGATTACGGCTGGGCTGTGAACACCCCTGTGGCCGTGGACGCCGAGCTGGCAAAACGCCTGCCGGAGTTGGAAGGAGTCAACTTCCGGGGCGGCATCCTGATGTGGGTGCCGGAGATTTTCCAGATCGACGACCCCGCTGCCCACATGACCTGGAACAGCTGGCACATGGGCGGCATTGAGCGCAAGGCCATTGCGCAGGGCTTCTCCTTCTACTCCCCCATCCGCTACTCTGAGCTGCCCCGCTACTACCGCGAGAGCAATGACCCCGTGGATGTGGCAGTATTTCAGGTGACCCCCATGGACGAGCATGGCTACTTCAACTTCGGTCCCAGCGCTTCGCATCTGGGTGCTGTGTGCGAAAAGGCCAAGAAGATCATCGTGGAGGTCAACACCAATATGCCGCGCTGCCTTGGCGGCATGGAAAACTGCGTACACGTTTCTCAGGTAAGCGGCATCGTGGAGGGCGCAAATCCCCCCATCGGCCAGATGGCAGCTGCCGGTGCCGCTACCGAGGTGGACCTGAAGGTAGCCAACCTCATTGTGCCGCAGATCCCCAACGGTGCCTGCCTGCAGCTGGGCATCGGCGGTATGCCCAATGCCATCGGCGGGCTGATTGCACAGAGTGATCTGAAGGATCTGGGCGTGCACACCGAAATGTATGTGGATGCCTTTGTGGATATTGCCAAGGCCGGCAAGATCAACGGCAGCCGCAAGCAGCTGGACAAGGGCCGTCAGGTCTACGCCTTTGGTGCCGGCACCCAGAAGATGTACGATTACCTGAACGATAACCCGGAGTGTATGTCTGCCCCGGTGGACTACACTAACGACATCCGCAGCATTTCCGCACTGGACAACTTTATTTCCATCAACAATGCCGTGGATATCGACCTGTTTGGTCAGGTGAATGCCGAAAGCGCCGGTGTGAAGCACATTTCCGGCGCAGGCGGTCAGCTGGACTTCGTGCTGGGCGCATACCTTTCCAAGGGCGGCAAGAGCTTTATCTGCCTGTCCTCCACCTTCTTTAATAAAAAGACCGGCCAGCTGGAAAGCCGCATCCGTCCCACGCTGGAGAATGGCAGCATCGTTACCGACACCCGCGCCAACGTGCACTATCTGTGCACCGAGTATGGCTGCGTGAACCTGAAGGGCTTGACCTCTTGGGAAAAGGCCGAGGCTCTGATCAGCGTGGCACACCCGGACTTCCGTGAGGAGCTGATCCGCGAGGCTGAAAAGCTGCACATCTGGCGCAGAAGCAACAAAATTTAATAAGCGCTGTGGGTATTCCCGCTGCCCGCAGCAGGAATGGAGTTTGTCATGATGGACAAAAAGCCGCACATCAAACCGTATCTCTATGGGATGCTCGCAGGGTTTGGTGCCATTGCACTGAGCATCATCTTCTTTTTCCTTATTTACCGCTTTGACGGCTTTGGCTCGGCCATCTCTACCCTGACCGGCATCCTGATGCCCTTTATCTACGGTGCCGTCATTGCCTACCTGCTCAAGCCGGTGTGCAACAGCATCGAGAGCTTTCTGCGCCGGTTCATCCCGGAAAAGATGAACGGTCTGATCAACGCGCTGTCCGTGGCGCTTACCATCCTGTTCGGGCTTTTGCTGGTGTATGCACTGGTCATGATGATCGTGCCGCAGCTGATCACCAGCGTGACTACCCTGTACTACACCGCGCAGGCCAACATTACAAAGTTCATGAACTGGGCAAACCATCTGGAGTTTATTGAAAAGAACGAACAGATCACGGAGCTGCTCAATTCAGCCTACGCTGCTCTGAACACCAATCTGGACACATGGAACACATGGCTCAAGAACACCCTGCTGCCCTCCATGCAGAACATCCTGAGCGGCGCAGCCATTGGTGTGCTGAACGTGGTGACGGTGGCCAAGAACCTGATCATCGGCATCATCGTGGCGGTGTATATGCTGGCCAGCCGCAAGCGGTTCGTGCAGCAGGGCAAGCTGGTGTTGCACAGCATCGTCCGCCCCCGCTGGGCGCAGCTGATCACTGAGGAAGTGAAGTACGCAGACAAAATGTTCGGCGGCTTCATCAACGGCAAGATCATGGACTCTGCCATCATCGGCGTGCTGTGCTATATCGGCTGCCTGATTTTCAAGTTCCCCAGTGCGCTGCTGGTATCGGTGATCATTGGTGTGACCAACGTGATTCCCTTCTTCGGCCCCTTTATCGGTGCCATTCCGGCCACGCTGCTCATCCTCATCCAGAGCCCCATCAAGGCGCTGTGGTTCGTGCTGTTCGTGCTGGTTTTGCAACAGCTGGACGGCAACATCATCGGGCCCAAAATTCTGGGCAACACCACCGGTCTTTCCAGCTTCTGGGTACTGTTCGCCATTCTGCTGTTTGGCGGTCTGTGGGGCTTTGTAGGCATGATCGTTGGCGTGCCGCTGTTTGCCGTTATCTACGATGTCATCAAAAAGCTGGTCATCCACGGCTTGCAGCGCAATCAGGAATTGACCCTGCTGAACAGCTATCACGACCAGTTCGGCGACCCCACAGACGATGCAGCCGCACAGCCCGCTGCACCGCAACCTGCTGAGAACCAGTAAACCTTCCCTGCCCCGCATCAGAGCACTTCCGATGCGGGGCATTTTTAACGTATTATAGGTCAAATTTGACGAGGTGATTTACATGAAAAAGAGCACGTCAAGGATTATCGGTTTGCTAATGTTGATTATAGCTGTTATATTTATAATGTTTGCATTGAACCATCCAGAAATGAGTTTTCCTTGGAACAATACCATTACTTGGTTACTGTATGGTTTATATTTCCTTGTAACAGTCGTGCTGCTTATTGCGCCTAAGATGAAGAAGTAAAAAATTCCAGTTTACACAGCAAAACCCCCGCCTTATGTTCCGGGCAGGAACACAGGGCGGGGGTCTTGTTATTGTTTTGAATCAGGTTTCAGTTCAGTCCTGCGGCTGAGAAGGCTTCCAGTCCTTATAGTTCTCATACCGGCTCTCGCGGATCTTGTGGTGAGACCAGATCTCATCAGCGGTGGGCTGCCAGTCGGCGGCGTAAGCCTTACACTTCTCGCACAGGTGCTCAACGCTTTCCGGAGACTGCAGGTCGGTGCTGTGGGCACCGGTCTCGTGCACCATCTTTTCCAGCAGCTCGGGGTTTTCCAGCATCGGGCAGGGACGCAGATGGTTCTTGTTGAAGGGCTGACCGTTGTGGTAAGCCATGAACAGCGGGCTGTGCAGAATTTCCAGAATAGACTGGTCGTGGATATTGGCGTTGGAGTAGTGGATGAACACGCAGGGCTCGGCGTCACCGGCAGAGTTGATGTGGAAGTAGTTGCGGCCGCCGGCGATGCAGCCGCCCACGAACTCGCCATCGTTCTGGAAGTCCATGGGGTAGAACGGGATATCGCACGCAGAAGAGCGCAGATAGCGGATACGGTCGATCATATACTTGCGCTGTTCCGGGGTGGGCATCAGCTCCGGGGCGGCCTCATTGCCCACCGGCATATAGTGGAAGTAGAAGCCGAAGTGTGCACCCTTCTCGCAAAGGAGCCGCATGAACGCATCGTTGGTGACGGCCTCGATGTTCTGGCGGGTGTAGCAGATGGAGGTGCCGAAGATAATGCCGTACTTCTTGAGCAGATCCATGGCGTGCATCACAGCGGCATAGTGGCCTTCGCCGCGGCGGGCGTCGTTGGTCTCCGGGGTGCCCTCGATGGACAGCATAAAGGCGATATTGCCCAGACGCCGCACTTCTTCACAGAAGGGCTCGTCGATGAGGGTGGAGTTGGTGTAGATGGCAAACTGCACATCGTTGTGCTTTTCTGCCAGCTTGAGCACGTCCTTCTTGCGCACCAGCGGCTCGCCGCCGGTCAGCATATACAGGTACACACCCAGTTCCTTGCCCTGCGTGACGATCTTGTCCATGTCCTCAAAGCTGAGGTTGTTCTTGTTGCCGTACTCGCCTGCCCAGCAGCCCACGCAGTGCATATTGCAGGCAGAGGTGGGGTCGAACAAAATCAGCCAGGGGATGTTGCACTGGTACTTGACGCGGTTCTCGCGGATCATCTTAGTGCCGCGGAAGAAGGCTTCGTAGCCCAGATTCAGCGCAGTGGTACGCGCCACATGGGGGTCGGTCTGGTCCAGCACGCAGTTGATGAGTTTCGTCCACTTGCTATTGGGGTCGGTCAGCACCTTTTTGGCGTTCTCGTAGGTCTCGTCGCTGAAGCCGCTGCCGTAGAACTGCTTTGCAGCATCTACCAGCTGGCACATTGTTTTTTTACGGTCTTGCTCGGCGCGGGAAAGCGCCACGTCCACTATTTTACCAAGCGCAGCACGCTGCATCTTGTGAGTCAGATTATCAAGAGATGTATTCATAACTTTTTCCTCCCGAAATGATTCCTTTGGAAATCCTTATTTTGCTTGACCACATCCTACCACTTTGCGCGTTTTTGTGCCATAAACAGAAAATACGCCGTGATGGAAAACCCATCACGGCGTATCCTTTGATAAAATTTTATTGAAGCCGCACAGCCACAAAGCACATCATTCCTCTATTTTCAAGCTGCCGCTGCTCAGGCGGCACAGCGCCCGGCGGAAATCCCCGTGGATCATGGTGCTCACGCGCTCCACCATCTTCTTGGGGTCGCCTCTCATATCCCGGCGGGTCCATTCCAGCGTCATACCCACCAGTGCATACTTGTAAAAATCGACAACAAACTGCTTGTCTGCGTCCTGCACGGTGATATCGTGGCACTCGCGGTCTGCAAAGTCCTTCAGGATGGGGTCCAGCAGGCGGTAAAGGTACTGTTCCACCTGCTCCCTGCCCACCGAGCGGTAAACGTTGAGCACAAGGGTCTTATTATCCTGCAGCTGGTGCAGGATATCCAGATAGGCCTCGTTCCATGTACCAAAACCCCGGCGGCCTTCCATTGCCTTGGCGGCATCCTCCGCCAAGATCCAGTCCACCAGATCGTAAATATCCTTGAAATGGTAATAAAAGGTCATGCGGTTGACCCCGCAGTCCTCGGTGATATCGTTGATCGTGATCTTGTTCAGGGGCTTTTCCAGCAGCAGCTTCTTGAAAGATGCCTCCAGTGCCCGTTTTGTCGTTTGTGACACAAAAACCCATCCTTTCCCGGCAGACTCCTCTGCCGTTTCCGTAAATGATACCCCATAGTTTATTTTACCGCAAAATACGACCTTATTTCAAGTAGAGATTCTTACCTTTTTATGAAGTTTGTGTGTGCGCTGCCCGCCCCGAAGGTGCTGTTTTTCAATCTGCCCGCCAAAAATAAGACAAAAGTCTTGATTTTCTCCCAGCGGTTGCTTAGAATGAATAAGAAGCAGAATTTTATGCAGCGCATATCTGCCGAGGGAGGGTTATTATTATGATGAAAACCATTGGGTTTTTAGGCTGTGGAAACATGGGCGGCGCTATTGCACGCGCTGTGTGCAAGGCTACCGAGCCTGAGAATGTATTTCTGGCCAACCGCACGGCGGCCAAGGCCGAAGCACTGGCCGCAGAACTGGACTGTCAGACCGCCACCAACGCCGAGATCGCCGGGAACTGTGATCTGATCTTTCTGGCGGTGAAGCCCCAGATGATGGAAGCCATGCTGGAGCCCCTGCGGTTCATCCTTGCCGAGCGCACCAAGCGGTTCGTGCTGTGCACCATGGCTGCCGGTCTGCCGGTGGCACGCATTCAGGAGATGGCGGGCGGCGACTACCCTGTCATCCGCATCATGCCCAACACCCCGGCATCGGTAGGCGAAGGCATGATCCAGTATTGCTCTGCCAACGTGACCGCCGAGGAGGAGGCTGCATTCTGCCGGCTGATGGCTCCCGCTGGGCGTCTGGACGCCGTAGCCGAGGGCATGATCGATGCCGCAAGCTGCGTCTCCGGCTGCGGCCCGGCATGGGTTTACCAGTTTATTGAAGCGCTGGCCGATGGCGGCGTGGCCTGCGGTCTGCCCCGGGCAAAGGCACAGGAATACGCCGCACAGATGGTACTGGGCAGCGCAAAGCTGGTGCTGGAAAGCGGCAAGCACCCCGGTGCGCTGAAGGATGCTGTGTGCAGCCCCGGCGGCAGCACCATTCAGGGCGTGCGGGTACTGGAAGAACATGGGCTGCGTGGTGCGGTGATGGATGCCGTGCTGGCTGCTTACGACAAAACAAAGGAAATGGGAAAGGGTTAATGGAATCATGCGCATCGTTGTGAAAGTGGGCACCTCCACATTGGCATACCCCACCGGGCGGTTGAACATCCGCCATGCAGAGGAACTGGTCAAGGTATTGAGCGATTTAAAGAACGAGGGACACGAGGTCATTCTGGTGTCCTCCGGCGCTATCGGCATGGGCGTAGGCAAGCTTTCGCTGCCTGCACGCCCAAAGGATACCACCACCAAGCAGGCCTGCGCTGCCGTGGGCCAGTGCGAGCTGATGTACACCTACGACCGGCTGTTCAGTGCCTACGATCACACGGTAGCGCAAATTCTGCTTACCGGCGTGGACGTGGAGCACACCGAGCGCCGGGTGAACATCCAGAATACCCTGACCCGTCTGCTGGAACTGGGTGCACTGCCCATCATCAATGAAAACGACAGCGTTGCCACCGATGAGATCACCTCCATTGGCGACAATGACACGCTGGCCGCTATTGTGGCCTGCTGCTGCAAGGCCGACTTGCTGGTGCTGCTGAGCGACATTGACGGCCTGTACACTGCCAACCCCCACACCCACCCGGATGCGGCGCTCATCCCACTGGTGGAGGAGATCACCCCGGAGGTGATGGCGCTGGCAGACGGTGCAGGCTCGGCACTGGGCACCGGCGGCATGGCCACTAAGCTACGGGCTGCCCGCATGGTGACCGGCAGCGGTGCGGATATGGTCATCGCCAACGGCGCACACCCGGAACTGCTGTATGATATCGCTGCGGGCAAGCCCATCGGCACCCGCTTTGCCGGGCACAAGCAGCCCGCGCTGTCCACACAGGAGGTTTGAGCTATGACCACACAGGAAATTCTGGAAGCCGCCCGCGGGGCAAAGGCTGCGCTGGCACTGGCTGATAGCGCCAGCCGCGCACAGGCACTGTGCAGTATGGCTGCGCAGCTGTGCAGCCCGGCAAACATGACGGCTATCCTTGCCGCCAACGCCGACGATATGGCCGCTGCAAAGGGACATATCAGCGAGGTGATGCTGGATCGTCTTGCCCTGACCGAGGAGCGCATCCGCGCCATGGCAAAGGGCATTGAAGAGGTCGCTGCCCTGCCCGACCCGGTGGGCCGGGTGCTGAAGCGGGTGGAGCGCCCCAACGGGCTGGTGATTGAAAAGACCGCCGTGCCCATGGGTGTGATTGCTATCATCTACGAGAGCCGTCCCAACGTGACCAGCGATGCCGCCGCCCTTGCCATCAAGAGCGGCAACGCCTGCATCCTGCGCTGCGGCAAGGAGGCTTGGCGCAGCGCCAACGCCATTGTGCAGGCACTGCGGCAGGGGCTGCGGGAGAACGGCCTGCCGGAAAACGCGGTCTGCCTGATCGAGGACACCACCCATGCCTCTGCCAACGCCCTGATGACCGCCGTGGGCTATGTGGATCTGCTGATCCCCCGGGGCGGCGCAGGGCTGATCCGCGCCTGCGTGGAAAACGCCAAGGTGCCCTGCATCCAAACCGGTACCGGCATCTGCCACATTTTTGTGGACGACACCGCTGATCAGGCCAAGGCGCTGGATATTATTGAAAACGCCAAGGCCAGCCGCCCCAGCGTGTGCAACGCCGAGGAGGTGTGTCTAGTGCACTCTGCCATTGCGCAGGAGTTTCTGCCCAAGCTTGCACAGCGTCTTGGCCCCGACCGCGTGGCTGCGGGCAAGCTGCCGGTAGAACTGCGGCTGGACGCACGCGCCGCCGCCATCATTCCCGGCACGCCTGCCGGCCCTGCGGACTTTGACACCGAGTTTTTGGACTACATCCTTGCCGTCAAGGTGGTGGACAGTGTAGATGAGGCCATTGCCCACATTGCGCAGCACTCCACCGGCCATAGCGAGGCCATCCTGACCCAGACGCAGGCAGACGCCGACCGGTTCACCGCTGCGGTAGACAGCGCCGCTGTGTATGTGAACTGCTCCACCCGCTTTACCGACGGCGGCGAGTTTGGTCTGGGCTGTGAGATGGGCATCTCTACCCAGAAGCTGCACGCCCGGGGTCCCATGGGCTTGGAGGAGCTTTGCAGCTACAAGTACGTTATCCACGGTGACGGGCAGATTCGCTGATCTCCCCTGCCCCAGCTTCTTCATAAATTTTTTACAATTCTGTCCGGCCTGCGGGCGCGGCAGAGCAAGTTTTTCACAGTTGAAAAAAATTTCCTGTACAGGCCGATGCAAGCTGCTTTGGCCTGTATTTTTGTTTTACCGGGATGGACTGTATTTTAAAATGAATATTAAAACTGAAAAATTTTTCACCTTTCCCATAAAACGAGCGTTCTTGGATAGCGGTATGTATCCAAGAATTCGCCGTTTCTCACAATGCAAAAGTAGTACTTTTACGTTTTTATAGGTTAAAAAAGCAAAATCTTCTCTTGACAGAGCGTTTTTTGTGCGGTAAAACTATATTGTAAGATTTGATATCGATTTCACTCCCGTTTCACAGGATTTCAAAATTCGTACATCATAACTGGTGCATTGTAAAAATAAGTAAAGGAGAGAGCATCCTATGACGATCGCAATTCTTGCCCACGATTCCCGCAAAGAACTGGCTCTGCAGTTCTGTACCGCTTACAGTGCCATCCTTTCCCGCAATAATGTTATCGCCACCGGTACCACCGGCCGGATGCTTGCGCAGACTACTGGTCTGCCGGTGCATTGCTACCTCTCCGGCAAGCTGGGCGGTGTACAGCAGATCACCTCCCGCGTTGCCTGCGATGAGGTGGATCTGGTGCTGTTCTTCCGCGACCCGCTGAAGGCCGATGCCGCCAGCCTGACCGAACAGAATCTGCTGCGCCTGTGCGATATGCACAGCGTACCCATTGCCACCAACATTGCTACTGCAGAGGTGCTGCTGCGTGGTCTGGATCAGGGAGATCTGGACTACCGTGAAGGGATGCACCCGGCCATGATCGAGCCGATCCCCGCCATGCAGGCCCGTGCCGTGTAAGCCTTTATTTGTGTGTTACTTTGTGTATAGAGGGAAAAAGGAGCTATCGCAGCGTGTTGTGCGATAGCTCCTTTTGTTATAATGATATCCTGCCCGCAGGGCAAACATTACTCCTTAAAATAAGCTTTCTGGACAGCCAGCAGCACACCGGCGCGGCTGGCGGCAAAGTTCAAGCCGCCCTGCAAATAACAGGTATAAGGGGCGCGCAGAGGACCGTCACAGGAAAGCTCGATGGTGCTGCCCTGCGTAAAGCTGCCGCTGGCCATGACCACCTCGTCGGTGTAGCCCGGCTCCGGGCTGGGTTCCGGGGCGGCGTAGCTGTCCACGGGGCTGGCAGCCTGAATACCCTGACAGAAGCCGATGAGCGCCTCTGCCGTACCGGCATCAAAGCAGGTGACGATATCGTTGTGAGCCTCGCAGTAGCGTGGGATGGGCTTTTTGCCCAGCAGCTCCAGCATACACTGGGCGTAGATGGCGGTCTTGATGGCCTCGCACACCACGCCGGGGGCGTAGTAGAAGCCCAGATACATATCTCGGGGGGTCTCCAGTGTGCAGCCCAGCTCCTTGCCAAGGCCGGGGGCGTTCAGGCGGTAAGCGCACAGTTCCACCAGATCCTTGCGACCCACGATGTAGCCGCCGGTGGGAGCAATGCCGCCGCCGGGGTTCTTGATCAGGCTGCCCACTGCGATATCCGCGCCCACCTGACAGGGCTCCTGCGTCTGGGTGAACTCGCCGTAGCAGTTGTCCACAAAGATGATGATCTCCGGGTTTGCGGCGCGGGCGGTATCGGCAATTTTGCGGATGGTAGCCAGATCAAAGGCATTGCGCTGTAAATAGCCGCGGCTGCGCTGGATATGGCATACCTTTGCACCAGGGGCTTTTTGGGCGATCAGGTTGTAGTCCGGGGTGAAGTCGGCCTTGAGGGGGGCTTCGTCATAGTTTACGCCGTAGTCCATCAGGGTACCGGTGCCCTTGCCCTTGCCGTCCAGACCGATGACGCCCTCCAGCGTATCGTAGGGGCGGCCGGTGGCGGCCAGCAGGGTGTCCCCTGCCCGCAGCAGACCGAACAATGCCACCGCCAGCGTGTGGGTGCCGCTCTGGAACTGGCTGCGCACCAGCGCATCCTCTGCGCCCATGACCTGTGCAAAGATCTGCTCCAGCTTGGCACGGCCGGTATCCCACAGGCCGTAGCCGGTGGTGCCCAGCATATCGGTGGAGGACATCTGGGTATCGGCAAAGGCCTTGAGCATCTTCAGCTGGTTGAAATCCCGGATCTCCTCCATCTGGCGGAAGTAGGGCTGGCACAGCTCCATGGCCTTTTCGTCCAGCGCCAGCACCTCGGGCTTATAATCAAAAAAGTGGTTCAGAATCGACATTATAACGTGATAGTTCCTTCCTGTTATTTTTGGCTATTTTGCGCAAAAGCTTTATTATTTCTCGGGCACATAGCGGGCGTACTCGGCCTGTTTTGCAAAGCCAAGGCGGGTATAAAACCGTACCCGCTCCGGTGCACAGAGGAACACCGGGCGCAGACCCTCGGCGGCAAGGCTGTTAGCCATTTCCACAATGAGCCGCCCGCCGATGCCCTTGCCCCGCAGCGGCTCTGCGGTCTGCCCACAGGCCATATAGGCCTGCCCATTGCACAGAGCATAAGCGCCCACCGTGCAAACGACTGTACTCCCCTGCTCCAGCGTCCATGCCACTGCCCTGCCCCGGCTGCGCTTTGTGCACAGTTCTGAGTAAAAGTCTGCCTGCCGGGTGAGGTCTGCTTGGTAAAGCGCTGCTGCCACCCGGGCGGCGGGTGCTTCCCGGCAGAGGGATAGCTGTGCCCACAAAGCTTCGTCCACGGCAGGCAGGGGCAGCGGCCCAGCCTGCGGCAAAGCGAACACGGTCAGCGTTTCTGCCTTACGCCAGCCATCCGGCGGCGGGCAAACAGCTTCGTCCAGAATGGCACTCTCGCACCCGCAGAAGGACAAAAAGCCTGCCAGTTCTGCGGGGTTTGCGTGCCCGGCCAGCCATGCCGTGCTGCCGGAAAGTTCCAGTGCCAGTGTGGGGCCCGCGTAAAACCGCCACGGCTGACTTTTGCGAAAGAGCGCACAGTCCAGCGGCAGCAGAGCGTCCAGCACCGGCAGACCCCGGCAGGCATTCGCGAACCGGGTACGGCGCTTTGCATCCTTTACCTGTGCAATCACTTGAGCGCGTTGACAATCTTTTTGAACTCGCGGCCGCGCACCTCAAAGTTGGGGTACAGGTCAAAAGAAGCACTTGCCGGGGACAGGATGATGATATCGCCGGGCTTTGCGGCGGCACGCGCCAGCTCTACGGCGTGCTGCATATTGTCTGCATGCTGAATGGGCAGAGCGGCCTCGTCAAAGCCGGAGCACTCCCGTACAGCCTGCTCGATGCGGGGGCCAGTCGCGCCCATCAGCACCAGATTTTTGACGTGGGCGATGATCTCCGGTGCCAGCGGCTCGTAGGGGATGTGCTTATCGTAGCCGCCTGCGATGAGGATGACCTTCCGGTCAAAGCTGCGCAGACCGGCAATGGTGCGGGTGGGGCTGGTGCCGATGGAATCGTTATAGTACAGCACGCCGTCCAGAGTACGCACCGGCTCGATGCGGTGCTCCACGCCGGTAAAGGTGCTGCCCACCTGACGGATGGCTTCTACGGGCACCTCGCCCCACACGGCAGCGGCAGCAGCCAGCAGGTTTTCAATGTTGTGCAGACCGCGCAGCTTGACATCCTTCTGGGCAAGGAAGGGGGTCACGACACCATCCTCGGCCATGCAGAGCATGCCGTCCTCCTTGCGCAGGAAGGCACCGTTGTCGGTATCGTGCAGACGGGTGAACCACACCTGCTTGCCCTTGCAGTCTGCCTGCATGGAGCGGCTGATCTCGTTCTCATAGCCCAGCACGGCGCGGCAGGGCTGCTTCTGGTACAGCAGGATATTGCGCTTTGCATCAATGTATTCCTGCATATCCTTGTGGTGATCCAGATGGTTCGGGGTCACGTTGGTGACCACCGCAATGTTGGGGCTGGCGTGCATACTGATCAGCTGGAAGCTGGACAGCTCTACCACAGCCACATCCTCCGGGGACACCTCCGGCAGCATGGGCAGCAGTGCTGCGCCGATATTGCCGCCCAAGTGCACCTTGCGGCCTGCGGCCTCGTAGAACTTGGAGATAAGGGTGGTGGTGGTGGTCTTGCCGTCCGAACCGGTCACTGCTACGATCTCGCAGGGGCAGAAATCGAAGAACAGTTCCACCTCACTGGTGACCATGGTGCCGGCGGCCATGGCATCCTGCAGGGGCTTTTCAAAGTAACCCACAAAGCCCGGGGTGCGCATGATGATGTCCTGTCCCTTGAAGCCGTCCAGATAGTTTTCGCCAAGGCTCAGGTCGATGCCCAACTCCCGGATGGTGGCGGCGTAATCGCCAAAGTCCTCCACGCTCTTTTTCTGGTCGCACAGGGTCACATGAGCGCCCAGCTCCACAAACTCCTTGATGAGGGTCTTGTGGCTGACGCCTGCGCCGATAAAGGCGACCTTTTTGCCCTGAATAAGCTGGGCAAGCTTCTGCTGATCTTTCTGCATAAAAACAGTTCCTCCTCTAATAGGATCATGGTATAACACCGCGCCGCACGGGCAGCGCGGGGATCACTTTGCTGTACCATTATAGTCCATTTGTGCGCAATTGGCAACGGAAAACCGCACAGTCTGCTTCAAAAAGCCCGATAAATTCACAAAAAGGCAATTGTTTTTTCTGTTGCTTTCTGCTACACTTGTCGTTGCAGAGCGCTTTTTGCCGTTTCTGCGCGAAGATAAACGGAATGAGGTTATTCTTTTTGAAACGATGGTTGCGTTTTACCGCAGCGGTGCTGGCTGCTGCGTTTCTTTTTGCCCTGACCGGCTGCGGCAGTTCCACAAACTCTGCCAGCTTTACTTGGTTCGTGGACAGCATCCCTGCAAATTTGGACCCGCAGGTGGCCTCCGGTGCGTCGGATGTCATCGCCTGCGAGAATCTGTACGGCACGCTGGTGCGCAAAGACCCGGACGGCGAGCTTGTGCCGGGGCTCTGCGAAGAGTGGACGGTGTCCCCGGACGGGCTGACCTACACCTTTACCCTGAAGGACGGCTTGCGCTACGCTGCCGCCAAGGGTGCAGCTACAGAGTACGATATTACCGCCGAGGATTTTGTGTTCGCCTTCCGGCGTATTTTCCGCGCCGATACCGCCTCGCCCTATGCGGTGGAGTTTTCGGCTATTCAGAACAGCGCCGCCGTGCTGGCGGGGCTGGCGGACGAAAGCAGTCTGGGCGTTTCAGCCAATGGGGCACTGTCGTTGGTGTTCCGGCTGAGCGAGCGGGACGATAACTTTTTGGCAAAGCTGGCCATGCCCGGTGCAGCCCCCTGTGACGAGGCCTTTTTTGAGAGCACCCGGGGCACCTATGGGCTGACCGACAAGACTACGCTTTCCAGCGGGAGCTTTTATCTGTATAACTGGACGGCAAACGGCCTGTTTTTGCGCCGCACCGTGGAAAGCCCGCTGGTCGGCAGTCTGCGTCTGGTGCAGGACACCAGCGGCAGCGGCAAAAGCGCAGCCCAGCTTATTGCTGACGACAAATGCTCTGCCGCGCTGGATGAGAGCGGCGAGGCCACCAGCTTACAGACCGTAAGCTACTCCGACACCACATGGGCGCTGCTGTTCAACGCGGCGGAGGGGTCGGTGTTCCAGAACCAGCAGCTGCGGCAGGCGCTGGCCGGTATTGCCCGGGAAAACGCCGATGTGCCCTCCAGCGGCCTATACACAGCCGCAAAGGGGCTTGTGCCGGAGGGGCTGACCGTGGATGGGCTGGACTACCGCGAAACTGCCGGCGATCCCCTGCCCACCATCTCTGAACCTAAGGCTTTGTATCTGGCTGCGCGGCAGGGCATGGCTACCTCAGATTTTTCCGGTGTGACCCTGCTGCTGCCCAAGAGTGCTGGGCTGACCGAACTGGCCGACCAGATCAACAGTGCATGGCAAAAGGAGTGCTCCCTGTTCTTCTCGGTGGAAGAGGTAGAACAGGACGAGTTTGACGCCCGCATTGCCGCCGGGAAATACACCATTGCCCTTGCGCCCATCCGTGCCGAGGGCGGCAGTGTGTACCAGATGCTGCAGCAGTTCACCACCGCAGGCGGCAGTCTGACCGGCTATGCCGATACCGTTTATGCCGACCGGCTGGCACTGAGCGCCCAGCAGACCGGCAAAGCCCGCTGTGCCCTGCTGGCGCAGTGTGAGCAGCAGCTGCTGGAAAGCTGCACCGTGGTGCCCCTGATGGCGCAGCAAAAGCGTCTGCTGCTGGCGAACGGCGTGCGCGACTTGGTATTCGACCCGTTTTTCCCGGTGCTGGACCTGACATGGGCCAAAATGAGCTGACCACAAATTTCGTGCGGAAAAGCCTTGACATTCCTGCCCTGCTTTGTTACAATAGTGGAGCACTTGCAGGGTTAGCTCATCCGGTAGAGCGACTGCTTCCCAAGCAGTAGGCGGCGGGTTCGAGTCCCGTATCCTGCTCCAGAATATAGCGGTGAAACGTTCAGAATCTGTTCGTTTTACCGCTTTTTTGTTTGTATCCATTTCAAAAAATGACGTAAGAATTTGTGCTAACTCCTCATAAACTCCCCAATAAGCTCCCCAAAGCACGGCACTTCTAAGGGATTTTTCTTTCCCTCAGGAGTGTCGTTTTGTCCATATTTATTTTCTTCTCCCTCCCCCACTCCAAAAGCAAAGCGGCAGGCTCTGGAACAGCCTGCCGCTTTAATCGTGCAACGAAAATTCTACCTCAGCGCTTCTTCATCCGCTCCAGCGCCTCGTCCGCCTTGATGGCCTCCGGCGTGAAAGAGTTATTCTTCCACCATGCCACCAGCGCCGCAATGCTCGTGATCCCCGCCGTGACCAATTGCTCCACCGTCTCGCTCTCAATGGGCAGCACGGGCTTGCCCATGGCGCTGAGCAGCTGGTTGGTCAGCGCCAGCAGCAGGCAGGCCGTGCGTGCCACGGTGCCCGCAGAGATGGTCGGTTCGTTGTAAGTATAGATGTGTGCTTTCATGTTCAGCTTCCTTTCTGCTCTTCTTCCGAGCGCTGCTTCAAAATATCCACGGCTCTTGCCAGCACCTTCGGGATCGGTACGCCCATCAGCCCCGCGTTCTCGATGATGCTCAGAGTCTCATTCGCAATAAAGCCGATCACCACCGCGTCCCGCACAAAACTGGAGCCCATCACGGCATCCAGACGGCAGGCAACCAGCACGATCAGCAGGCTCATGCCCTTGCGGCACAGGCCCTTCCACCCTGCCCGGCTCTCCAGCGTGCCGGTCTTGGTTTTCGGCGAGGCATGGAACACCCCCGCCACGATCAGACCGGTGATGTAGTCCACCGCCATGCAGATGATCAGCGTCTGCAGCGCCGCGTCCCAGCCGCCGTACAGGCTGGCAATGGCACCGCCGATCAGCCCCACGGCAGTGCAAAAATACTCCTTCATTTTTCAATCCTCCTCATCTTCTTCCGCAGCGTCCTCCCACGCCTGCTGAATGCGCTTTCCATTGGCACAGATCGCATCCAACGTGGCATCTGCCTGCACATTCGTTGCAATCATGGCCTTGTCCATCGTGTCCATCCCGAAGTAGCCGGTGAACACCTCGCCCGTGGGCAGCGGTGCTGCCACTGCGATCTTTGTGATCTTGTGTTTCTCCAGCGTGGCCAACACGTCAGAGATCCACTCCGCATAAGGCGCGTCAGAAATCAAATAGCTTGCCATCGGTATCACACCTCCACCACCGGAATACCGTATTCCTCGGCGCACTGACGCTCAATGCGGCAGCCGCGCGCGTACTCCCAGCCCGGGGCGAAAACTGCCACGTCATCCTTAGCCAGACACTCGATGCTGCGTGCCAGATAATCTAGCGGCTTCGCATCGGGGCAAAAGTCATCAAAGAACGTTTCCAGAGGAACAGCATCGTCACCAAACACGGCCTTTGCCTTGCTGATCACTGCCGCACGCTCCTGCAACACCTGCTCATCTGACAGGCCATTCATAGGCTGGCTAATAAAAAAAAGTTTACTCATCTTCGGTGTCCTCCTCGTCCTTTTTACTGCTGCATAATACAGCGGTTGGTCAGCTTGCCGTACACGTCCTCGTACAGCTCCTGCTTATCGCCGTTGTAGGTGTACTCGGCATAGATGCCGTCGCCGCTCACGGTGGTAGACAGCAGCGCCTTGTAGTTCTGGAGCGTCTTGCAAGCCCAGACCACAAAGACGTTTTCGAGGGTAATCTTGGGCTCGCGGTTCGCATTGTACCACTCAACCAGTGCACTCTTGCACACGCTTTCGTATTCTTCCATTCCGGTAATAATCATAGTATGTATCCCCTTTCATAACGTCCATCTGCTCTTGTTCGCCCGGGTATCCACGTGCACCCAGCCGGTAGCCCTGCCCACCTTGATGGGGTAACGTCCCACGCCTCCCCAGCCCGGCATCAGGCTTTCGGCGTAGGCGGCCACGTCCTCCACGCTCACGCCCTGCACCCGGATGTCTGCCGCCCGGCCCAGCAGGTGCTGGCTGCTCTTGGCTCCGCCCACGGCTGCGTTATGCGCCGCCGTCCGGTACCCGCTGGTGATCACCACCGGCTTGCCGAAGTGCTCCCGGATGCACTGGAGCACTACGGTCAGCACCTCGTCCACCATAACGGTGTCGGTGCCGTCCCGGCAGCGCAGCTCCCGCACCTTAAAGTCCGGTGCAAGGCGGCGGTTTCCGTCTGCCATAAGGCTGTACTGTTTGATTGCCATAGTCCACTTCCTTTCCTCATAAAAGTTTCCCGGCAAGACTTCTTGCATAAAGCTTGTGGCCCAACTCAGCAGGGTGGCACCCGTCCGAGTTATCACACATCGCATTATCCCATACTCCTGCTCCTGTTGGCATACCCAGCGCATACCCATTGACCACATTATAGCCGTGTAACGTTGCCACCTGATAGATTGCTTTGATGTAGTCCTCAAGCGTGTTTCCCAATTTATTGACAGCGGGGTTTCTGCTATAATATGCCTGCGTGTACGGGATCGGGGTAATAAATATCACTGTTCTGTCAGATAGATTCAACTTAATATATTCGCACATATTATTTACCGCCCCGCAAACGGTCGCATTATCCTTGCTGTCCAAGCTTCCAATCTCACGATTCTGATTAAAGTCGTTTGTACCTCCCGCAATAAAGATATAGTCCACCACGTCCTTGGGTAGCACATCCATAACCTTTTTGCAAATGCTCCCCGGAGACCAGGATTCAAGCACGCTCAACGTTGATCCGCTCACCGCCCAGTTGTTCAGCTTTGCACCAACGTGATCTGCGAAGTATTTGATGTACGACGTTCCTTGTTTTAACCCCGGTGATGTTACACCCGCAGTAATACTGTCGCCGAATGCGTTTATTGTCTTTCCCGAAAACAAAAACGGTTTGTTGATGCTTTCCAGTCTCGCTGTTGCATTTCGTGCTGCAATATCTGCAATTTTCTGTTCATCTTCACTTGCTTCTTTCCGCATCTCTCCACACAGAAATGCGGTTCCGTCAACTGCAGATTTATTCCATTTGCACAGCCGTACATACTTTGCTTCAGCCGGAACATCTACCACGTCTGATTCAACACCATAATAATTATATGCGCTGCTTATAAATGTCTCCTCAGATTCATCTCTATAAAAGCAGACGATTCCAACACTATTATCTACCGGAGTATCGTCTTTGTGGTTTCCGTACAAATGAAAAAATGCAACTTTACTGTATGATCCCAGCGCAATATAGTCTGTCACCTTTGCCTGTGTGTTACCTATGTAACACTTGCCAACTCCGTTCAGGTAGCCATCCAGTGTAAACTCTACCGGCTGCCCGATACATTCTTTTATGACTTCTACCTCTTCTTGGGTATCTTTTTCGCCATGCACGATCCAGGCTTCGCCCGTCAAATCTCCTCCGCCACTGGAACCATGCCATCTGCACAGTCTGACATATGCCGCAAACGCTGGCACATCTACGCTGGTTGTAACAAACCCCGTTTTCTCTCCGCAAAACGATCCAACGAACGACTTGTTTTCATCATAAAAGCATACAATACCTACTTTGTTTCCCGTTCCCGTAGCCTCGCCTGCGTTTGTATACAGATGGATGATTGCTACTTTATCACCTTTCTCTACCCTTATCCAATCAGTTATTTTCGAATTGTTGTGCAGGTTACCAGTACCACCAAGGCCGTTCAGGTAGCCATCCAGTGTAAACTCTACCGGCTGCCCGATAGCATTATTTATTGCCGTGGCAGATTCCTTTATCCGGCTTTCCACTCCCTTCGCCCGCTCCGTCTCTTCCGCCAGAGCCGTGCCCATCGCCTCGGGGTGCTGGGTCAGATAGCTGTCCACCTGCGTTCGGATCAGGTCCTCCTTCAGGTTCAGCCCGCCCGCGTTCAGGGTGTTCACCTGCTGCTGCAGCTTCTGTTCCGCCCTCTCCGCGCGGCTCTTTTCCGCCTTCAGGCTCTCGGTCTGCGCGTCATTGCACTTACCCACCTCTGCCGCGTCTGCCGGCGCTTCCGGCACCCGCAGGGTCGCGTCGGTCTTCGTAAGGTCTTTGCCGTTCAGGTCAAATACTTTACCCATGTTGTTCTCCTTTACTGTTTCCATGCGGCTTTCAGCCGGTCATAGATGGTCTGCATCTCGCTGCTCGCGTAGGCCGCGTTCCGCAGCAAGGTCAGCACCAGCTCCTTCTCGTGGTCTGTCAGCCCCTCCGCCGGGCGGTTCTGTGCCGCAATGGCTTTCGCCGCTTCGGCGCTTGCCTGCGCGGACGCTGCGCTCCTTTCCGCCAGCGCCGCCGCCTCCTGGATGCTGTCCACAAAAATGTCGTAGTCGTTCATCTGCTTCACCCTTTCGTGATCTCTCCGTTCGCCACCGCCCGCAGCATGCTCCCCGGCAGCGTAAATGCCGGCCGACTGTACAGGGTCATCGTTGTAGTTATGTATTTGCAAGTCGTAGCGCTGCACTTCACGTTCTGCGTCCTTCCACCACTTCCGCATACAGTTGCCCGGGTCAGGTTCTCACTCTCCGGCAGTCCATCTTCCGATGCATCCACCACCGGGGTCCGCGTCCAGAATGCTTTCTCCTTGTCTGCAAAGGTCTTCAGTGCATCTGCGCCTTCCAGCACCTGTCCGGCCGGGTCGCTGGTCGTGTCCCGGATGCCCAGCTCCACCGCCGAAAGCAGGAAGATCTTCCGCGTCAGTACGCCAGCCTCGGTGGTGCCGTTGCCCGGCACATACCGGATCTTGGTCGCGCTCATGGCCTCCAGCATCTCTGCGTCAAAGCGCGCCATAAAGGCCCCGGTCAGCCACCGGTCGATCTCGCTTTCCGCGTATGCGTTCACGTCCTTGTCGTTCCACCGCCGCGCATCTGCAAATTCCTGCCGTACCAGCAGGGTGCGTCCCTCTCCGTTCAGGCTGCTCTCGTAGTCGTGCGCTGCCACAAGGTACTCGGTCAGCGCCCCGTTCTCCCGGATGGTCACCACGCTGCCCACCTTCGCGTTCCCCAGCAGCGCCTGTGCCGCTGTCGCTGTGATCTTCACATCCCCGGTCACCGCATCCAGATGCACCCGCCCGGTACCCGGGTCGTAGGCGGTCTCGGTCAGGTCCTTGCCGCCCATCTTCACGCTCACGGTGCGCATCTCGTAGTTTTCCCGCACGGTCAACACCGTCTCAAAGGCGGTATCTTCCAGCACCGTGGGCGCCGTGTTCCCGGAAGTCACGTTGGTCAGCGCCTGCGCCACGCTGTAATACACGTCCTTTTTCTTCACCTGCACCACGCACAGCGCCTGCTGCTCGCCCGCTGTCGCCAAGATGCTCGTGCTGCCCACCGCCACTGCGGTCACTTCTCCGTCCACAAGCTGCACAATGCCCGGCACGCTCACCGCCCAGTGCACCGTCTTGTCGGTCGCGTTCTCCGGCAGCACCGTGGCAGTCAGGCTCGCGGTATCCTCCACCTTCAGCACTAAGCTCCCCCGGCTCAGCCGTACACTCTCCACCGGCACGATCCGGTTGCCCGCCGCCACCGTGCAGCTTGCACTGTGCGCGCCCACCGTCGCGGTCACCACCGCGTCGCCGTCCGCCAGCGCCGTCACCGTGCCGTCCTGTACCTGTACCACGCCCTCCGGCGCAGCACTCCACTGTACATTGCGTTCGGTGGTGTCCTCCGGCCAGAAGCGCACCTCCAGCGCCTTGCTCTGCCCGATCTTCAACTCCATGCTCTCCGGCTGCACCAGTATCTTGCGCAGCGGCACCGCCGCCGTGGTCACCTGTACCGCACAGGCGGCATACCTTGCGCCCGCTCTCGCCGTGATCAGCGCCGTGCCCTTCTGCACCGCCGTCACCTTGCCGTCCTGCACCTCTGCCACGCCCTCCGGCTGCACCATCCAGTACACCGTCTTGTCCGTGGCATTCTCCGGCCAGATCCGCGCCGTCAGCACCGCGCTCTCTCCCGCCTTCATCTGCAGCGCCACCCGGTCCAGCCGGATGCGCTCCACCGGCACCGTGTCCGGCTGATCCGGGATCTTGTCCATCCAGCTTTGCCGCAACTCCGCGTGCACCGCCGCCATGTCCGGCGCCGCATAGCTCATGCCCTCCAGCATCCGCATCAGCTGCACCCGGTCCGGGCACAGGCTTTCCGCCGCCCGCGCCGCCTGCTGTGCTGCCTGCTGCGCTGCCAGCGCATCCTCCATCGTCCGCTGCGCATACTGGTAGTACAGCGGCAGCAGCGGGGCAGGCATTCCTTCCAGCGCCTCGCCCATCTGCAGCGTCTCGTGGCAGATGTACTTTTCCGGCTTCGTCATGGCACGGTATCCCTGCCCGTCCACCGCCATCAGCATCCACAGCCCGCTGCGGCAGGCGGTAAACCGCCCGTCCACCTTCACGCCGTTCTCCCGGTCCAGCAGCGCCGGTTCCGGCACGCTGCCGTCCTCCCGCTCCACATGCAGCGTCACCTCCATGCCGTCCCAGTCCTCCGGCAAACTAAACTCCAGCCGCTGCACCTTCGCGCTGCCGCGTCCGCCCAGCTTCAGCACCTTCTGCTCCGGGCCATACTCCACCCCGCCAAAGGTGCGCTTCAAAATTCTTACCAGCATCTCCCGGCCTCCTTTCCGTATCCAGTTTACCGCAGCCCAACGCCCAAAACACCTGCGGACATTCTTACAGCACAACACCCCGGCAGCTGTCCCTTCTCAGCCGCCGGGGTGTTTGTCTTTGTTTGTTATTGTTTGTCTTTACCGCAGGTCAGCCCACGGGTCGCTGGTCTGCGCTTTGCTCTTCTTTTCGGCATCGCTCACCCAGCCGTCCAGCGTTTTCTGGGTGTACAGCGGGTTATTATCCGCATCCCGCAGCGCCAGCAGCATCTCGTCCAGCTGTGTCCGGTCGTATTCGCTGCCCGCCACATACTCCGGCTTGCATACTGCGGTGATCTTGCTCTTCACGCTGCCAAGGCTCTTGCCAGCCCGCAGCAGCCTGTCCAGCTCCTCCTGTGCATCCTTTTCCTGCACGCTCTCCAGCGCCTGCTCCAGTGCGTCGGTCACGCTCTCGCTGTCGCCCTTCAAAAGGGTGTCGCCCTTCTGCTCCACCGCGCCGGTCACCATGTCGATCACCGCCTCGCGCTTCGCTGCGTCCGCCTTTGCCTTCTGATCAATGCCCATGGTCTCGTACATCTCCCGGATGATCTGCCGCGTCAGCTGCTCCCGCCGCGCATCGTTGCCGTTGTTCCGCGCCTGCGCTGCTTCCAGCACATCCGGGTCGTACTGCACAAGCCGCCTTTTCAGCTGGCTGTACACTTCGCTCTCCTTGCCCATGGCACCTAGCTTCTCCATGGCCGCCTGCGCCTCGCCGGTGTCGCCGTTTGCGTAGGCTTCATACAGCCGGTCGTACTGTCCGGTGGCACTCTCCGGCAGGGCGTTAAAGCTGAACTTACTGCCCCGCGCCACGGTCTGGATGTCGTCCCAGTACCCCTGCACCGCGTCCACCAGTTTCCGCCCGTTGCCGTAGGGCACACCCGCGATCTCCATCCCGTCCTCGATCAGGTTAAAAGTCCGGGTGTGCAGCCTGTCCTCGTGGGCTGCCAGCTGCGTCTCGGTCATCCCGCTGGTATCCCTGCGCCACTCTGCAAACCATTTTGTCACATCGCCCATCAGGTCGTTCACCGCGCTGATGTTCGTGGCGCTCACCACGTCGTAGTCCTTGCCGCTCATGGCATTGTCCACCGCGCTGTACAGCTCGCTGCCAAACAAAAAGTTGCCCGCCGCGCTCTCGGTAAATAGCGCCGTGAACCGCTTCAGCATACTCTCCAGCGTCACGTCTCCGTTTTCGTCCTGCTCCCGGTCCCACCGGTGCAGCAAAAAGTCCGCGCCGATCTTCATCAGTGCAAACACCGCCGTCTGCGTCACCTGACTTACCACCGCCCGGTTCAGCTGCTTGCCTGCCCGCTGCACCTGCTCCCGGTTCTCTGCGCTCTGCTGCGCTTTGTACCGCGCGCTCTGGGTCTTGTAGTCCATCACCGCATCGGCTAAAATGCCGTAGTTCTGGAAGCGCTGGGTCGTAAACATGGTAAAGGCCTTCACAAACTCGTCCGGGTTGCGCTGGATGCCCGCCCGCTGCATCACCGTGTAGTTGGGTTGCGTGCGCTCGATCACCTTCTGGTAGGTCTCGTTCACCGCCTTCCAGTATTCCTCGCTCCCCGCCTTGGCTGCTTCTGCGCTGAACTCCGCCGGGTGGTTCTTTACATAGGCCTTGCTGCCCTCCCACAGCGCTGCCACCGTGATCTCGTCCATTCCGTTGATCCACCCGGTCAGCGCCTTGGGCAGCTTGTCCATGGCCTTCTCCGCAAGGCTTCCGTCCTTGCCAATGCTCGCCAGCTCTCCGCGCTGGCTGCCCCGCTTGCGCCATTCCAGCAGCGCGTCCCCGTGCTGGGTGATTTCCGCCTCCAGCGCCGCCCGCTGCTTTGCCGAAAGGTTCTTCACAAAGGGCACCACCGCCGCCATGGTATCCATGCCCAGCACTGCGCCCGCTGTGGGTAAACTCGCCGCCTGCGCAATGGCAACGCCCGGGTTCAAGGTCAGCACCGCGCCCGCGTAGTTGCCCCGCAGCCGCGCCGCCATCCGGCTCACGCCGTTGTCCCGCCTGCGCTGGGTGGTCTGCAGGTCTGTCAGCAGGTCGTTGATGTAGTCCACCGTGCCCTTGCCCCACTGCTCCTTGATGATCTTGTTCTTCAGGTTTCCCAGCCCGTCTGCGGTCTCCACGTTGCTGTTCAGCACCTTTTGTACGTCCCGGATCGGCAGCGCCAAGCCCGCATACGCCGCCGTGTCCCGCAGGCTGCGCTGCACCACGCTGCTGCACTCCTCCAGCAAGATGGGCTTGCTGCTCTTTACACGGTTCTTCAAAAAGCCACGTCCCTCAATGGTTGCGTCAAGGTTCAGTCCCTCGATCTGGGTCGCCAGCACGCCCTTGTCCACCGCAATGGGGTAGTAGTTCTTCACCTGCGCCCGGTTGTACCCCAGCAGCTGCATGCTGGTCTCGTTGATCAGGTTCGTGGTGTAGCTGCCAAAAAACTCCTTCATGTCCTCGATCCATGCCCGGTCGTAGTCGGTCAGTGCCGCCTCCACCGTGTTCAGCACGCTGTCCGGCATGGGGTTGCCCTGTGCGTCCTTCAGCATGCCCAGCTGTACGGTCTGCCCCTTCTGGTACGCCTGCTCAATGTCGCCCGCGCTGTACAGCTTTGCGTCCGGCAGCACCATGCCTCCGGTCATCAGGTGCTCCACACTGTCCTTGTTCTGTAAGTGCATGTACAGGCTGCACAGCTGCGCGTGGGTCAGCGGCACCGCCTCGCCCTTGCTGTCCACAAGGCCAATGTCCACAAGCTTCGCTCCCGGGCCTGCAAACTCTGCCATCTCCTTCAGGTGCTCCTTGCCGGTCACGTTGCTGAATTTCTTCTCGCCCTCAATGGTGATCTCGGTCTGCCGCCGCTGTCCGTCGTTCAGCATCCGCGCCAGTTTCTCCATCTGTCCGTCCTTGGCATACCCGCCGATCATGCGGAACACTCGCTCCGCGCCCAGCATATCAAGGTTGTACTTCGTCAGCAGGTTGTGCAGCCCGTCCAGCGCCCCGCCGGGGTGGTTGCCCTTGCTGGCCTGCACCTCTCCCGCCGCCGTCACGGCGATCTTGTCCACCTCTTCCGCCTTTGCAAGGCTCAGCGTCTTGTTCGCGGTGCGGATCACATGCAGCGTGCTGCTGGTAATGGCATTCAGCATCCGCATCTGCTCCAGCGTCAGGGGCAGGTAGGTGCGGTTCTCGGTGTCCCGGATCCGTGCTTTCAGCCGGTCGCGCAGCATCTCCGCCTTCTCGCTCTCCGGCAGCGCCTCAGCCTCCGTCAGCTGCTCACGCAGCTTTGCAAGCCGTGCCTCTTTCGCGGCGGTCATATCCTCCCGCAGCGTCTGGATCAGCACCGGCACCCCGCTCTTCTTCCAGTCCTCGGTCATGGCTGTGGGTGCGCTGTCCGTGCCCATTGAGCGGTTGATGCTGTCCTGCAGCGCCGTCAGCCGGTTCACCGCCCGGTCGTTCAGCACTGCCTGATTTGCCAGCTTCGCCACCTCGGCTGCCTGCACGATCAGGCTCTGCTGCACATACTTGCCCGGGCTCGGCCGCAGCACCAGCTGGTTCAGCGCCGCTGCGTTGCGCTGTACGCTCTTGCGCACCTTGTCCATCTCACGGCCTTCCCGCGCCTTCTTCACCCGCTTTTCCGCCAGCGCTTTCGCCACCGCAATGTCCTCGTCCCGCTGCTGCTGCGCCGCCTCAATGGCAAGGACATTCCGCTGCGCCTGCTTTTCGGCAAAAGCCTCCCGCTTGCGCTCGCTCTCGGCCTCCCACTCTGCGATCTCGTTCTCCTGCACGATCAGCGAATACTCCGCCGTGTCCGCGCGCCGGGTCTCCTGCCGCAGCTGCCATGCCAGCTCGTTCTTTTCGCTGCGCAGCCGCTTCACTTCCAGCTTCGCCTCGTCCAGCATCTCCTGCCGCTCCGCCTTCAGCCGTTTCTTTTCCTCCTTCCACTGCCGTTCATAGCTTTCCCGCAGCACCGTCATCTTCTCATTCAGGTCGCCAAGGTTCGTAATGTCCACGCCCTGCGTTTCCAAAATGTCGTTCAGCTGCTTTTCTGCCTTCGCGTTCTCCTTTGCCTTCTGCACCTCCGCGTGCTGCCCTGCATCCCTCTGGTTCTGCGCCAGCTTCTCCCGGAACAGCGCCTTCTGCCCCTTCTGGATGCCCTTCAGCTCCCGGCTCACCTCGGCAGCCCGCTCCTCGGTGCCCGCCGCAGCTCTGGCCACCTGCATATTGTGCTGCATGATGCCCTCAAAAATGGCCTCCGCGTCGGTCATCTCCGGCACGTTCATCACGTCGCCCAGCATCTGGCTCGCCAGCTCCACCCGGGCATCCTCGTACTCTGCCACGTCCGCAAACCGGCTCATCATCTTCGGCTTAATGGCATCATGCAGGTTCATCAGCACGTCCAGCCACTCGGTGCTCTCCATGCTCAGCGCACCGTCCACACCGGCCTGCTCCGCAGCGTTTTTCCACAGCGCCCGCGCGCCGTCCCGCACAAAACCCGCCGCGCTCACATCGTTCACAATGCTCTCGTACTGCTCCGCCGGGTTGCCGTCCCGCACGCCCTCGGCCTGCCGCAGGGTCACGCCGTGCCGCCGTGCCTCGGCCACCGCCTCGCCCCAGCTGCCGTACCGGCGCACCAGCTCCGCCTTCGCCGCGCCGGTCTTGTTCACCGTGTACTCCAGCTTGTGCAGCTCCGGGTATTCGTCCCACAGCTCGCTGTTGCGGTAAGTCGCCCCGTCCAGCACTTCGCCCGCCAGCGTCTCCGCCAGCGCCTGCGCCTTGCCCATGTCTGCGCCCTCGGCCTTCAGGTACTCCACCAGCACCTGTGCCTCGTTTGCCAGCTTCGTCCGGTCAGCCCGGCTGCCGTTGGTGCGGGTCCACCGCACCGCCAGCCCCTCCAGACTGTCCCGGCTTACCTTCACACCCCGGGTCAGCCCAAAGAACTGCCCCAGCGTGTCCAGCGCCGCTGCCTTGTCCGCAATGGCTCTGCTGGCCTGCCGCTGGTTGCTGCCCTTTGCCTCCCGGTCTGCCTGCTGCGCCAGCGCAAAGCGCACATTCGGCACCTTGTTAAGCAGCGCCGTCCGCGCCTCATCGTCCCCGGCCTTGTACAGCTGCACCGGCACTCCGGCATCCTTCAGCTGCTGCACCAGTGCTTCGCTTGCATTGTCCGGCAGTATCGCCGCCCGCACCTCATCAAAGCCCACCGCACGCTGCGGCTTTGCCTCAAAGTACCCGGTCGGTATCTTCGACACGTCCTTGTACAGCGCAAGGATCCTCTGTGCTGCGTCCTTGCTGATCACATAATCTTCCTTTGCAAACGCCTTGCCGATGGCTGCCGCCGTGTGCTTTCCCTGCGCCGCCCGCAGCAAGATCTCGCCAAGGATCTCCTGCTCCTCAAAGCTGTTGTCGCTGTGCGGCGTCGTTTCCTTCCGCAGCATCCGTATCACTTGCTCGATCTGGCTGTCCGCATCCTCCAGCAGCTTCTTGTACTCCGCCTCCGGCATCTGCTGCAGCCGTTCCTTGTCCGCCCGCACCTCGTCCAAGTTCTTATACTCTGCCGTGGTCGTGCTCATCAGGGTGCTTGCCGATACGCCCCACACGTCCTGTCCGCGCGCATTCTGGCTGTTCATGGCCTTCACCAGATTCTCCAGCGTGTAGGGGTTGTGCAGCTGCGCAAAGCTCCGCTTCTTACCGCTCGGTGTAACCGGTTCTTTTTCGTTTCGGATGCCCTTTTCTCCCAGCACACCCTCCAGCTTGTCGTATACCCACTGCTCCACCTTTTGCTCCGGCGCTTTTTCCCGTATCGCGTTTCGGGTCGCCTCCACATCCAGCGTCTGCTTCCCGGCGCTTGTATCGGTCACCATTTTGTATGCGTGCTCCAGCATCTGGTACAGCCGCCCTCTGTTTTCATTCCGTAGCTTGTTGATCCGCAGCATCCACCGTTTGTTTTGTCCTTCCAGCGCTCCGTGGGTGTACTTCTCCTCCAAGGCATCCGCAGCCGCGTCTGCCAGCTTGTCCAGCCGGTCAATATCCCCTCCTTCAAACGCCTCCTTGAGCGCTGTCTCGCCCGTGTGCCGGATCACAGCCTCCAGCGCATCGTTTCCAATGCTGTCAAACTGCTCCTGTTCCATCCGGTACACCGGCTCCACCGTTATTCCCTTGTCCTTCAGGTATGCCAGCTGCACCCCGGTGTCCCTCTGCATCTTCTGTGCCAGTTCCTCCCGGCTCAGGCTGCTTGCCTCGTCCACACCTGCACGCTGCACCGCAGCGCTGTTCACAAACTTTCCGTCGAATGCTTCCCAGCTTGCCTCGTACACCCGGTTCTCAAAGTCCCGCATGGCATCGTAGTTCACCTCGTACTCCACGCCCGGCCTTGTCGGGGTCCACGCATCCGCGCCGTACACCCGGTTTGCCTTGTCCACCATGGGGTCAATGGTGTCGCTGCCAAATACCAGCGATACCGGCCCGTACTTTGTGTGCCCCTCCCGGGCTTTCACCACCGCAATGGACGGCGACGGCATCCCGCCCAGCTGCAACGCCTCGCGCAGGTTCTGCTCGGTCAGGTTGTGCACCGCCACCAGCTCCTTCCGGCCGTCCACCTCCACCGGTGCGCTAAGCGCAAAACGCACTGTTTTCTGCACAGCTGCATTGTTTTCCTTGCTTTCGCCAGCATCCTGTGCTATACTTGTCTTAGCAGGAAAGCCCGGGCGTTCACCGCCCTCCTCGGTCTTGAAGACCGTGTCAGCGCTTTCCTGTTTTTGTTTTATATGCCCCTCGTTGTCCAGCACAAGCATACTGCCATCCGATCCGCATACTTCGTGCACATAAAACTTATTACCCTGTTTTGTACTGCGGTACTCGTTCACGATCACCGCTTCATAAATGGTCGTTCCTCCAACCGTCACAGGTGCCACAAACGTATGGGTGTTGTAGCCTCTTCCCTTCCAGTTTTCGGTGGTTTCAATTTGTTCTCCATACCGGATCACATCCGGGATCGCCGCAGCAGCGATCTGCTTCACAGGTCCATTCCCGTGCTGCACAGTCGCCTTTGCACCTTTTCTGGAAAGCTCTACAACACCAAATCCGTCGCGCTCCACCTTTCCGCCAATGGATTCAAAGTACCTTACAATGTTCTCGGCATTTTCCTTGTTGGTCGCTCCATACGCAACTTCGTTGCCCGTGATCGTTGCCACCGGCTCCATCCGGTTCAGCTGTTTCAGGTGTTCATTCAGCTGTTTTTCCAGCGTTTCCTCGCCTTCCGCAAGCTGGAACCGCACCCCCTGCGCCGCGCCGTTGCCTTCAATGGCAGCGGCGTTTTCTTTTGCCGCCCGCAGGTTTTCCATCGCCTTTTCCGCGTGTGCAAAGTAGGCATCCTGCAAGGCTTTCTTCTGCGCCTGGGCAAGGTTCTTTGCGTGCAGCGCCGCCCGGTTCTCCGGGTCGATGGTCAGGATCTCCTTTGCCTTGCTGATGATGCTGTTCAAAAGCTCCTTCACCGCGTTCACAGCCTTGGTAATGGTGCCCGCCTTGCCCGCATTTTTGTCCGCCTGCGCCCGCTGGAACTGTGCCCACCGGGTCATGTCCTCCACAGTCTCAAAAATGCCGCTCCAGCTGTCGGCCACCAGCTCCTCCGCAGCCTGTTCATAGGTCAGGTTCTGGGCTGCGTAGTCCTGCATCTTGTCCCGGATCATCCGGTCCACGTTCTCGTAGCCCTCGCTCTCTGCCAGATACTCCAGCGCCCTGTCCATCAGCGCCTTTGCGCCCTCCGCGTCCAAAGCGTTATACCAGTGGAAGTCCTCGTGCAGGATCGTTGCAAACACATTTTCGTTCCCGTCCGCAAAGAAAATACGTCCCGTCTCTGTGTCAATGTATCCCTTCACCCGCTTGCTGGGCGTTCCGTCCGGCCCCCGCAGCACGCTCTTTAAAACAGCATCCGTGCCGGTGCCCTCTGCATTCAGCCGGATCAGCTGGGTCGCCATCTCGTCCGCCGTCCGCAGGCTTCCTTTCCAGATCACCCGGCCTTCGCCGCTGGTGCTCTGGCTGCTAAGCGCACCGCCCAGCCCGCCTGCCGCCTCGGTCTCGCCCTGCCCCTGCAGCCACGCCGCCTGCAAAGCCTCTTTGCCGCCGGGCTGCTGCAGCACATAGTTTGTAAAACCCGCCAGTCCGCTGGTGCTGCCCGCCAGCTCCAGCGCCTTGTCAAAGGTCTTTACCCCCTCCATCTGTCCAAGTCGGTACATGCAGCTCGCCGCCGAGGTATACCGGTCAAGGTCTGCAATGCTATCCGGCACCATCCGGCTGATGGTCTCGCTCGCACCCCGGCTCACCTTCCACCGGCTCAGCTCCCGCTGTACGCTGCGCTGCTTTTCGGTCAGGCTCTGCTGCCGCAGTCCGTAGGTCTCCCGCAGCGCGCCGCTCTGGGTCGTGTCTGCTTCCCCGGTCTGTACCGGCTGCACAGTTTCCACACTTTCCCCGGCCTTTTCCACGCTCTCATTCCTCTGAGAAAGGCTCTCTCCCGGATGGAGATCCACTGCGGCGCCGGCATCGCCGTACTGCAACGGCGAGGGAGTTCCTTCCCTCTGCCCAAGCGCTTCCTCTGCAACTGTCTGCACCGCTGCTTCGCTCTGCACCCGCTGTGCTGCAACCTCCCGCAGCGTGCGCCGAGTCGCTGCCGCCGTGTCCGGCAGCTGTACGCCATAGGCTGCCTCAAACGCTGCCCGGTTCGCCTCGTTCCCGGCCTCCGGTGCAAACATCCTGATGGTCTTTCCCGTCAGCTGCTGCGCCTGCGCCATCTGCTCAAACTGCTGCACCGCCGCGTTGTCGCTCACCGTCGCCGCGTCAGCAGTCTGCGCTGCCGTCTGGCTCTCGGGAACGGCAAGAGGATTCTGTTCCTCAAACGCAGCGTCCTCAATAACCTTCGCCGCAGCTGCTTCCTCCCGCTGCACCTGCTGTGCAGCCTGTACCGCATCCACCTGCTGCTCTGCCGTCTGCTGTGCCTGTGCCGCGCTCTCCCCGGGCTCCAGCGCTCTCTTTTCCATCGCCCGGTACTCCTGTGCCAGCTGTGCGGCCTGCTGCTGCGCCTGTACCTGCTGCGCCTTGTAGTCGATCTGTGCGCTCATCGCGCCCAGCCCCGTGCCCACGGCACCGCCCAGCGCACCGGACGCGCCGCCGGTCAGGCCGCTCTGCAAGGCGGTCACAAAGGTCTCCGGCTTCAAAAGCGCTTCGGCTGCTTCCGTGTCCCCGCCCAGTACGGCATCAATGGCGGTGTCTGCGTAGGTCTCCACAAAGGCCTGCACCGCGTTGTCCACACCGCCGGTCAATGCGTTCGCAACCGCCGGGTATGCCTTGGCAAATGCGCTGTCCCCGCCAAGGCCGCGCACCCAGTCCGCGATCTGTCCCGCCAGCGTGTCCTTTGCATAGTCCGCGCCCATGCTTCGTGCAAGGTCTGCCGCACCCACGCTGTTGATGGCCCATCCCGCGCCAAACTTTGCAAGTCCGGTGGCAAGCGTTCTGCCTGCGCTCTGGCCCTTCTCCACGCTCTGTCCCATGCTCTCCGCCGCGCCTTGCGCGCTCAGCACCGGCAGCACCAGATACGGGCTTACGCCCGCCACCGCAAGGTTCTCCGCCGCGCTGCTCACAACGCCCATGGCAGTCCGCGCTGCCGGGGTCATGCCCGCCTGCGCTGCTTCTGTGTGCCGCTTGCCGTAGTCGTACAGCTTGTACCCAAGGCTGTCCTTGTCCACGCTGTCCGCCACCTTTGTCCCTGCAATACGGCTGCGCATGGTGTCGATCTCCGCCTGCGTGTATCCCTTTTCCAAAAGCTCTGCATCGGTGTACGGCTGCATGCTCGTTGCCGTGCTGCCCTGCTGGGCGTAGGTGGTCTTGCCGCCGGTCAGCATTCCCAGCAGCTTCTCCTGCCGTGCATCCCCCTGCACTTCTTCCCGCAGCGCCTTCCAGTTTTTCCGGGTCTCCATCTCGTTCCAGATGCTCACCCCAAGGTTCTCGCCCACCAGAATCGGCGCTGCCGCCACCGTTGCCGCAATGCCTTTTGCCGTGTCCGCGCCACGCCGCACAAACACCTCTGCCGGGTTGTAGGCTGGGTATTCGGTCAGGTACTGCCGCGCTGTGTCGATCTCCTGCTGGCTGTACCCCATCCCCCGCAGCTGCGCGTCCGTGTACTTTGCCTTCGTCTCCTTTTCCCCGCCCGCGTTGCGGCTCGTGCCGCTCTGGGCATAGCTGGTGTATGCGCCGCCGCCCGCGCCCACCGTAGGCGCTCTGGCACTGGTTCCCTGCTGGGCGTAGCTGGTGTAGTCCTGCTCCTTCTGCCGCATCAGGTCCACCAGCTCCCGGTGCCGCGTGTCCGCGTCCATCCACAGGTTCCACCTGTCAAAGTCATCCCGCTTTACAGCATTGGCTGCCTGTGCCCGCTGCTGCGGAGTGTTGTCCCCGCCCGCGTAGTTCCAGTCCGGTTCGTAGTCCTCCTGCCGGTCGGTCTTTACCGGGCTGCCGGTCGCCGTGCCCAGTACGCTGTCCAGCACCTCGTTCGCCAGCTTCTTGCTGTCCAGCGTCCCCAACTGCCGTGTGCCGCCGCCCATCCAGCGGGTATCCGTGCTGCCCTGCGGCAGCTGCACCCGGGTCTGCAAGGGGCTTTCCGTTGCCATCCGCACCCCGCTGCCGCTCCGGCTCTGCGCCATCCGGTTGCTTGCGCTGTTTGCCTCGTTCTGCTTTTTCTGGTAGTTTTCCTCCCACCGGTTCATCTGTTCTTTGGTAGCCGGTTCTGTCTGCGCCGGGTGGTAGCTGTCCTCATTCTTCTTATCCTTGTACTTTCCCTCGTAATTGCGGCTCCACTGCGCCATCTGTGCTTTTGTCACTGCCATAGCGTTCTCCTTTATTTCAGCGTACCCATCGCGTATGCGATCTCGTCCTCAGAGTATCCTTGCAACCGCAGGCTGTTGTAAATGGTCTGTTCGTCCGAGCCTCTGCTCTGCTGTCCCTGCGCCGCATTTGCTGCCACCTGCATCCGTTTCGTCGTAATGCCGGTGCCCAGTTCGCTGTCCGTCAGCCACCCCGCATCCGTCAGGGTCCTTTTGTAAAAGCTGTACATCGGGTCCGTGCTGGCCATCCCCTTAAACGCCTTGGACATGCTCATCAGCTGGCTGTTGGTAAATCCACTGCTGCCGGTCTTTCTGCCGGAAGAACTGCTCCCGCTGCTTCTGCGGCTTCCTCCGCTTCCGCTGCTCCCGCTCGTCCCCGTGATCGTGCTCTTCTGCCGCGCCAGCTCCAGCGCGCTGGCGTTCTGCCGCCCGGCAATGGTGCTGTAATAGTCGGTGCTCCCCGGGTCGATGCCCGCCAGCTGCAAATAGCTCTTTGCGCCGGTGTCGTTGCCGCTGCTTGCAAGGCTTGCCCCCTGCAGCAGTGCTGCCATCTGCTCCTTGGTGGTGTCGCTCATACCCTGCCATGCATCCAGCATCGTGCTGTCCAGCCCGTACTTTGCCAAGGTCTGGTTTGCCAGCTCGTCAAAGCCCGCCTGCTTAAAGGCCGTTGCCTGCTCCATCGCCGCCAGCTGGTCACTCAGCTGCGCCCGGCTCAGGCTGTCCGCGTACTGCTTTTCCTTAAAATCGTTCTCCCACTGCTGCTGCGTGTACCCCATGTATCCGTCATACCCGGCTTTCGCCACGCTGCCAATGCCCCTGATGATGTTCCAGATGTTGTTTTTCGCGTCCTCGCCTTCCTGCCGCGCCTGTCCCAGCCGTCCGTACAGGTAGTTGCGCCAAGTCTGGGCGTTTGCCGTGTCCTGCGCCGCTTCGCTGCGCTCCATGCTGTCCTGCCCCAGCAGGGTGCTTACCATGTCCGCGTTCCCCGCAAGCTCGTTCTGCCACTGCTGCAGTGCCTTGCTGCGCAGTGCGGCCAGCGCCGTGCCCGCGCTGGCGGTCTGGTCTGCCGCCGTCTGGTTCACCACGCTCTTCGTCCAGTCCGTGCCGTACCCGCCGCTAAGGCCTTGCGCCGTGCCCAGCGCTGCCGCTGCACTGTCCGCCGCGTTCCCCTGTACCCGGTTTTTGTACTCCCGGAACGCCTCGCTCAGCGCCGCGTCGGTCACGCCGGTGTCGGTCATTCCGCCGATCTTATCCAGCCGGTCGTTCACCTGCCCGGTGTACGCGCTCTCGTATGCGCCGGGCACTTCCTGCTCGGCCTGCGCCAGTCTGTCCTTTGCGTTCTTCAGCTTCTTCATCGTGCTCATGCTCCGCACTTCCTTTCTTACAGCAGCATCATAATGGCCTTAATGATCCACGGTGCAGCAGTTGCTATCATCTGTCCAATGCCCGTTGCGGTCTGGATGCCGTTTGCCTTCTTCTGCTGGTCGGCATTGTAGGCGTTGTTATACTCGTTCTGCCGGTATTCCAGCCCATCGTACCAGTTGCTCAGGTTCTGCTGGTAGGTGTTGTACGCGCTGTTCTCCGCCTGCTGCAGGCTCGAAAGCTGGCTCTGCAGCCCGTTCTTTTTGGCGTTGTACTCCCCAAGGCTCTGGTTGTACAGCCCGTCCAGCACACTGTCCAGCCGGTCCATCGTGCTGGCGTAGGCGGTCTGCCCCGCCTGCGTGCCGTAGCTGTTGGCATACCCGCCGGTCAGTGCCGCCGCGCTGGCCTGCGCGTTCTCGTTGTCCTTCTGCGCCTGCCGGGTGTACTGGTCCTTGTACTGCTTGTACGCCGTGTCCGCATCCGGGTCATAGTCAAACTCGCCCATGTCCTCCAGCTTCCCCAGCACATTGTCGATTTTCGGCTTGTACTGGCTCTGGTACGCGCCGGGCTTCGTCTGCTCGTACTGTTCCAGCGCCGTCTTTGCCTCGTTCAGTCTGCTCATGTGTTCACCTTCCTTACAAATTCCTCGTTCATGTTCTCAGTGTCCAGATGGCTCAGCACATACTCAAGCTGCTCCTGCAGCTGGTACAGGTAATTGCGCAGCTCCCGCGCATCCTCCGGGTCCATCTTTTCCCCAAACTGCGGCAGTGCAATGCCGCTCAGCCCCGCCAGACTTGCCATAGTTTCTCCTTTCCCATCATTTTTTAGGCCTTGCCCCCTGCACCCGGTTGCCGCTGCTGTCCGCCAGCGTCAGCGCCATGCTCCGCAGCGCGATCTGCCCTGTCCCGCTCAGCCGGATGCGCAGCGTATCGCACCGCCGGGGCACAAACGGCATGTTCAGCCGGCTGTACTGTTCCATCGCCACGCAGCTGGCCACGTCCTCAAACGCTCCGCTGTCGTAGCTCGCCGCCACGGTCAGCACACTGGGTGTCTGTGCGTCCACCCGCAGGGTGATCCGGCTCACATACTTGTCGTCCGGTACGCTCATGCCAATGTCTCCGCTCACCGCGTAAAACTCCAGCTCCTCCTCCGGCTCCTCCGCATCCGCGCCGTCTCCCGCCGTCTGCGCCCACAGGTTCTCCCCGTCCCACAGGTACAGCCGCCGCCCGCCGCTCACCATCTCCAGCGCCCTGCCGCTCTCTCTGTGCCAGATCCCGCGCTCGGTGTCGTACACCAGCAGCCTGTCCTCTTCGCTGCCCGGGTGCCGCAGGTACAGGTAATACCGCTGCCCCACACACCCCGCCGCCGTCCAGTCCACGCTCTGCAGCTTCTCCTCGTCCAGCGCCGCCGAGATCTTCACCGGCAGGCTCCCGTCCCACAGCATCACGCCGTCGTTGCTCAGGTAATAAAGCGCCTCGTTCAGCACACACAGGCTGCGCCCGGCATTCGCCGCCACGCCCCGGCACCGCACGCTGCTCACGCGGAAGTCGCTCGGCTTTGTGCCGTACAGCTTGTGCAGGATGTTCTCCTTAAAAAACAGTACATACCCCATGCAGCTCGCCGCGCCGGTAAACGCGCCCTCGCTGCCCACGCCCACCGCGTAGCTGTCCGCCGCCGTGCCCTGATAGCTGTACCAGTTGGTTGCATCGCCCAGCTTGCTGGCGTAAATGCTGTTCTCTGCGGTGCTGCAGCCCCATACCCGGTTGTCCTGCACCGTCACAAAATCCAGCTCCGGCACCCGCCGCTCTATCTCCACGCTGTTTGCCTGCCGGTCAAACTCCTGCCGCGTGCCGCCGTCCATGCTGCTCCACACCGTCCGGTCCTTCGTCACGGTCAGGGTGCCGTAGTACATCGGGCTGTCCTCGTTGGCCGCAATGGTCATCACCAGCGCGTCCTTCTCCGCGCTCACCAGCTGCACCTCGCCCTCCAGCGTCTGCCCCAGCGCGTACAGCACCGTGCCCGGCATCCCGGTCACGGTCACTGCATCCCCCGCCCGGAATCCCTCTCCCACGCCGCTGCACTCCATCCGGCAGCAGTTCAGCAGCACCTGCTCCCAGCTCTCCGTCCTCTCGTGGTAGATCTTCACCACGCTCTTTTGCCCCCACGGCAGCGCTGCATCCTGCTGCAGCCACACCATCCCGTCGGTCTTTTCGCTCGGCTCCTCGGTGCTGCAGTGGTTTGCGGTGTAGGTCTTGCCTGCCGTGTCGCAGGGCATCAGCCGCATCTGCGCCTCGCTCTGGCTCCAGCTGTTTTCCATCTCGGTCAGCGTCCGCGCCTCGGTGTCAAACATCTTCTTGTCTGGCCAGATCAGCACCCTGCGCCCCATGCCCACCATCTGCTTCCGGCTCCGGCTCAGCGCATCCGGCAGCACCGTCTGCACCCCGTCGCGCCCGGTGTACTCCAGCGTGCCCCCGATGCACAGCAGCAGCCCGTCCAGATAATACGCGCCCTGCACATCCTTTTGCTCCCGCACCTTTTCCCGCAGCCGCCGGGTCTGCAATGCCGGGTATCCCCGGCTGGAAAAATTCATGCTCTCGCTCAGCTCCGCCTCGCTGCACCCGTAGGTCTCGTTTAAGCCCCCGAACGCCCGCAGCAGCTGCCTTGCGCCCGAAATCACGTTCAGCTTCGTCCCGTCCAGCATCTCAGTACCTCCACTGCGCCCCGCCCGCCGGTGCAAAGCTGCGCCGCATCCACGCCGCAAACTCCTGCACCGCGTCCGCGTATAGCTGCATCTCGTTGGCAGCCCGCGCTGTCTCGCCCAACGCCAGATCCATCTGTGCGCACAGCCAGTGCGGGTAAATGCTCCCCGCAAAGGCCTCCGGTGCCATCAGATCGGTGTCATACTCCAGCCCGTCCCGCCAGCTCACGTCCGCGCCCACCGCGTCAAAGTCCTTGCAGCTGCTGCGCTCTACCACCGTTTTGCGCAGCCGCGCATCGCACTCCCGCAGCCAGTTCTGTTTCAACTGATCATCAAAGTCGTTGTTCGACCGCATCCCGTCGGCCATCTCTACCGCCATCCCCGCCGTCATACTTTCTCCTTTCTACCAAAAACACCCGGCACAGCATGTGCCTGCCGTACCGGGTGTCTATCCGTTTTAACTTGCCGGTAACTTGCCAGCAAGCTGCGGCACAATGCCGCCGGGCGGTCTTACAGCCGCTGCAATGCAGGCACGTCCTGCGCTTTTGCAACCGCCGCCGCGATCTTCTCATTTGCTGCGTTGTCCATCTCCTCGCTGTGGCGCAGCACCTCGGCCACCGCCGCAGGCACCTCCACGTCCACACCGCGCTGGATCAGATACGCCTCGCCGTTCACGCTCACAAAGCGTGCGCCGGAATACCGGCCGTTGTCCTTGAACAGATGAATAATCTCCGTCTTGGGCTTCTCCGCCTGCACCGCCTTGGTGCCCACGTCCTCCGCAGGCTTTTCCGCCTGCACCGCTGCCTTCTTCTCTGCCATCTTCATTCTCCTTTCTCAGTTCGCCTGTGCCTTTGCGCTGTACCGCTCAGAGCAGCTCTCAATGCGCACCATGTACTGCTCACTCAGGCGTTCTGCGGTCTTCACGGCCTTCCAGCCCACGGACGCGCGCTGGTTCAGCGGGTCATCGCCGTAGCCCAGCTGCTTCACAATGTGCTGCAGGCCGCCGCCCTCCAGCTCGGTGGTGGCGTAGGCGTGTGCGCCCAGCACCAGCGTGCCAAACACCGCAAGGCCCTCCGGGCAGCCGGTGCCCTTCCAGATCTTTGCTTCGCTGGTCTCCACAAAGCGCACGTTGTTGATCTTGCCGATCTCGCCCTCAAAGATCTCCTCGGGGCTTGCGTACTTGTGGGCCTCCACCCAGTTGGGGTCGCGCTTGATGTCGTAGGTAGCATACGGGTGGATGATGCACACATAGCTGCCGCCTGCGTTGCCCACAGGGTCGGCGTTCTGCACCTTCAGCTGTGCCACCGCCTGATCGATCAGATCCACGGTCAGCTGCGCCGTCTTGTCCAGATCCGCCCGGCTGGTCACCGCCGTCTCCGCGCCGCCCGCGCCGATCTTGGGTGCATAGATCACGTTGGTGCCGCCGCACAGGATGTCCCGCACGATGGTGTCCATGGTTCTGCCGGACTGGCTCGCCAGCACGCTGGTAGCCTGCACCACGTTGTTGTCGATGGTGGTCATCTGCACCATGTCGGTCAGGGGCACCCAGCCGCCGTACTGGTGCACCTCAGCGGTCACCGTGCTCACGGTCAGTGCCTGACCTTCCGGGGTCACACCCTCGGTCAGCGGGGTGGTCGCCTTCGGCAGTGCCTCATACTTGCGGAACTCAATGGTCTTGCCATTGTTCGCCGGAATAGGGTAGCTGTCGCCAAACTGGTCATGCACCAGCGCCGGAAGTGCCTGATCGATCAGGCGCTTCTCATAAAAGGTCTTCATCTCCGCGGTCATACCGCTGGAGCCGGTGGTGTTCTGCAGCTGCTCGTGGGCATCCGCAAACTGCTGCAGGTTCATCTTCTTCCACTTCATTCTTGTGTCCTCCTTCAAAGGTTTATCTCTCTCACGCCCTCGCGTGGGAAATCACAGTACAATTTTCTCTCCCCGCCGTGCCCGGCGTTCCAGCTCCTCCCGCTGTCGGCGGGTGGTGTTGCTGATATCAAACTTGGTGGTCACCGCGCCGCCGGGGCGGGTGCCGTTCTCGCCGGGTCTCGCCGCCCGCTGCTGGATCCGCGCCGTCACGCCCTGCTCCACGGTCTGGGCGGTGCGTGCAGTAGCCTGCTCCATAATGTGGTTAAAGTAGGCCGCCCGGTATGCGTCCGGCAGGCTCACCCCCCGCCGCATCAGCTCGCCCACCTGTTCGTTCGCCAGCACCTCGCCCAGATCAAAGTCCGGGTACTGGGCTTTCAGCTGCGCCGCCTGGGCATCCCACTGTGCCCGGATCTGTGCCGCCCGCCGCTGCCGCGCCGCTTCCTGCTGTGCCGCCTGCAGCTTTGCGTTCTGGTCGTTCGCTCTGCGCAGATCACTTTCCATCTTGTCCAGCTCCCGCGCCGTTTTCACGCTCACGCCCCGCTGCTGCGCCAGCTCTTCGTAGTAGGCGTCGTCCTTCACCTTGCCGTTCTTCACGGCCTCGATCAGTCCGTCCACGTCCTCGCCGTCCACGCCGTAGGCCTCGCTCAGCGCCTGCCGCAGGGCAGCCGCCTTTGGGTCCGCGTGCACCGCCTCGCCCGCCTTGATGATGGCCTGTTGCATCACCTCGTTAAAGATGTCGCTGTACTCGCCCCGCACCAGTTCCCCAAAGGCCTTGCGCTTTTCCTCCGGGGTCTTTTCCGCCTTCTGCTCCTGCGGCTTCTCACCTTCCTGCGGCTGCGGCTCCGGCTGACCGCTCAGCTGAGGGGGCTGTTCCGCCGGGCTTGCTTTTCCCCGCAGCGCACCGCTGCGCCGCGCCAGCCGCTCCTGTGCCGGACGCAGCGCAGGCTCCTGCACCGCCGGGGCTGCCTGTGCGCCGCCCTCTCCGGCAGCGCCGCCGTCACCGCCACCCTCAGCGAAATACTGCAGGTTCATCTTCCCGTCCACCATGTCCGGCAGCTGTGCCGGGTCCGGTGCCTTGCCGTCCGCAAACACCATGTTCACCATCAGCTCCACGTTCTCCGGGTAACTCTCGGCCAGCGCGTCCAGTCCGTCCTGTACCAGCTCCACCCATGCTTCCACCATGTCGCAGCTCTCATGGGTCGGGGTCACCTCCACGCGCATCCAGCCCTCGCCGTGTGCCACAGCGCCCAGCACCACAAGGCCTGCCCGCGCAGCCTCCTCCACCTCGTTGGCAAGGGTCTGCATCAGGCAGCTCACCGCTGCACACACAATGTCCTGCCCGTACTTTCCCGCGCCCGCATGGCCCTTTGCCTTCACCTCGTAGCCGGTCTTGCCGTCGTTCCATACCGTGCGCATCACACTTGCTTCGATCATACTCTTTCTCCTTTACTTGTTCGGGTTGTTCACGTCCATCGCCCGCCGGGCTGCCTGCGTGGAAAGGCTGTTGTCGCTGCCTCCCACGGCACCGCCCAAGCTGTTGGTGCTGGTCTTTGCGCCTGTGCTGCCACCGCTCCCGCCGCCTGCAGCACCCGCTGCCTGTCCGGCTGCGCTCGCCGCTGCGGCAACGTTCGTCCCGTTCTGGCTGTCGATGATAGCCGCCATCTTCTGCAGCTGTACTGCCATCTGCTGCAATTGCTGGTACAGCGTGCCGTTCTGGCTCACCCGCTCCCGCACCTTCTCAATGCCTTCAAAGTCCATCATCTCCAGCGCAGCCAGCGCCGCGTCCGCGTTCGCCGGCGCAAAAAATCCCAGCTGGTAGCATTCCTTCGCCGTCTCGTTCTGGGAAAGCCGGCTGAAGGTGCTTTTCTTCGCCGCGCTCACCATAATGTCGAACACCGGCTCGTGGTCGCCCAGCTGCACCCCGCCCACAACGCCGCCGGGCACCCCGCGCAGCTGCTGCGCGCTGAAGGTGGCATACTCCACCCCGCCGCTCTCGCCGGTAATGCGGTATACCCGCTGCTCGTCGTAGAACTGCCGCATCAACTCAATGATCAGGTAGCACTCCTTCGCAAACGCCCGGTACGCGCTCTTCAGCATGTCCCGGCTCAGCTTGCTGCCCGCCTCCTGCAGCGCCGCAATGGCACTGGCAGCGGTCAGGCCGCTGGTGGTGCCGCCCTGGCTCACGTCCCGGTTGCCGCTCACTTCCTTCAGCTCGCTCACCCGGGCATCCCGGTAGTTCATGCAGTTGCCGCTCAACACGTTCGTCTGTAACGGCATAAAGCTGTCGCTGTTCAGCCGCCCTACAACGTGCACGATGTCCTTGGAAAAGTCCGCCAACTCCTGCTCGTTCACCCCCGCCGTGTCGCTCAGCACAAAGCGCTGCTTTGCCGCCAGCTTCACGTTCTCGTCCATGGCGTGGTTCATCTCGTCAATGGCGGTCTGGGTGTCCTTCATCACGTCGATGTACCCAAACCCCGCCGGAGAATCCTCTTCCATGAACAGCGGGTCAAACACAAAGGGGTACTTTCCATGGTCGTAAAATCCCCGCTGCGCCAGCTCCGGGTCGTTTTCGCTGGCATACAGCACCACGCCGTTGCAGTACTTGCAGTAGTGCAGCACCGTCTGTCCGCCGGGCTGCGCCTTCTTGTAGTACCAGTCCACCACCACGCTCTTGTCGGTGGTGTCAATGCTGTCGTCGTGGATGTACTGCCCCACGTCCAGCCCCTTGCCGGTGTGCCCCTCCATCTGCGGGAAGCGCCCGATCAGCTGCTCGTTGTCCTCAAGGCTCAGGCTGAACAGGTGCGGCGACTGCTGAATGTCCTCCACCCCCGGTGCCCAGTACAGCATCAGCAAATTCACACTCTGGATGCTGATGTCTCCCAGCCCGCCCCGCAGCACCGGGTCCCAGAAGATGCCCTTCACGCCGGTGCCGGTCTTGAGCTTGCGCCACCATGTATCGCTGTACACCTGCTCGTAGTTGCACTGCTCCAGCACCGCCGGGATCACCTTGGAAAGGGTTCTCGCCGTCTCCTCGTCGTCCGCCGCTCGCGGCAGCACGTTCGGCTCCGGGTAGTTGTCCATGGCATCCGCGTGCTTGTTGGCAATGCTGTTGAACAGCCACCCGCTGGAAGGCTGCGGCTTTCCCTCCATCATCTTGTTCTGGTAGTTCTTCCAGTGCCCCATCCGGAACCACAGCTCGTTTTCAATGATCCGCTTGTCCAGCGCCGCCTTGCCGGTCTTGTACCGCTGCAAAATTTCTCCCGCCTTGGCTATCTCTTCCGGCCCGATCACCGTCTCCGCAGCCACTCCCGCCGGTGCGCTCTCGTCCCCATCGCCCTGCAAAAGGCTCTGCATGGCATCATCCCGCCCGGTGCCGGGTCTCGCGGTGCTCACCATCCGGTCCCCTTCGCTCATGCCGCCGGGGTTCGCTTCTGCGGGTCTTGTGTCCGCCGGTCTCTGCTGCGTCCCGGCCGCCTGCGCGGCCATCGCCATGATCCGCAGCAGCTTCTCCCCGTCCTGTTCGGTGTTCGGCTGCTGTCCCTCGTATCTTCCTGTCATCGCTTCTCCTTCTGCTTATACCCGCATCACCCGGATGGGGCTGCGGTGCACATCCATGTTCAGCGGGTCGTCCCGCAGCACCACCTCTTTGCGTACCTGCCGGGGACTGATGGGGTTTTCCATCAGCACATACCGGCACTCGTCGTAGATGTGATCTTCCTGCGTGGTGTCAATGTCCTCTACGTTGCTCTCGTCGTACACAAGGTTCGGGATGGTGCGGATAAAATGCCGGCAGGTGTCAAACACCTGAAACATCGGTCGCCCCTCTGCGTCAAATGCCAGCCGGTAGTGCAGCTGCATCTTGCCCGCAATGCGGGTGTGGTCGCCCGGTCTCCATGTCAAAAAATACGGGTACTTTTCCTGCATCTGGGCAATGCTCTCGCCCTGGCTCTCGTTAAAGATAGCCGGGTCTGCCACCCCTTGGATCACCCTGCCCTTCAGCATCGGGTCGTTCTGCTCTGCCTCCCGGATGCGCCTTGCCTGCTGCACCGGGTCGATGCGCAGCCCCTCGTTGGGTGTGCCGGTGCAGCCGTATAATTCCTTGATGCGGTAAAGCCGCCCTTCCTCATCCGCTGCATACCACCCCACCGAGAACGGCTTGGAATAACCAAAGTCGTACCCGCGCCAGATGTGCCAGTGCGCCGGAATGCGGAAAGGCTTGATCACATGGGTCCACCGCTGGTCCTCGTAGTGCGCCGGGTCGTTGCGCCACTCGGTAAATACCTGCCCGCTAAAGCTGTCCCAGCTGCCGTACAAAAGCGCCTGCTTTTCGGCCTCCGGTAAGCTTGCTAAGTTGTTCAGATATCCCGGGTCGTTTTTCAGCAGCGCCGGGTTGTCAAAGATGGTCGATGGGATAAAGATTCTCGTGCGCCGCATCTTTTCAACCCTGCCGTCCGGCTTTTTCACGTCCACCAGCTGCACTATCCGGGTGCCCGGTGGTGCCGGGCTGATGAACCGCGCCTTCACCCAGCCGTGTCCTACACCGCCGGGGTTGGCCGTTGCCCGGATGTACACCTGTGTGCCCGGGCCGCTGGGTCTGTTGCGGCTCATGAGATAGCTGTATTCCTCCCATGTGAAGTGCGTCAGCTCGTCCACCCCGATAAAGTCATATTGCTGGCCTTGGTAGTTGTACTTGTCCTGCGCGCGGAACATGGACCCGAAATAGATCTTCGCCCCGCTGGGGAACGTCCAGCAGTGCGCCGAGGAGTTGTACCTTGCCTTGGGGAAGGCGGGCTTGTAGTACTGCATCGTCTTGTCGATCAGCTCCCGCAGCTGCGGAAAGGTCTTGCGCAGGATCAGTGCCCGATAGTTCGGCACATCCACCTGCCGCAGCGCCTCGATCACCAGCGCGTCGCTCTTTCCTCCGCCCGCAGCCCCGCCGTACAGCGCTTCGTCCTCGCACCGTGCCATAAACGCCCGCTGCCTCGGTTGCGGCCTCCACACGATGGGTCTGCCCTTATACCGTCCCGCTGCCATCCAGTACTACCTCCTGCTGCTCGTCCTCTGTCCTTGGCTCCATCAGCACCGCCGGGGCGCTCTGGCCGCTATCCCGGTCCGTGTCCGGCACCAGCGCCGCCGCGTTTGCCGCCGCCGTCAGCAGCACCGCCGCCACGTTGGCTGCATCCTTGTCGCTCATGGTCATGCTGTCGTACCGCTCCAGCTGCTGCACCAGTGCCTTGCGCGCATCCTCGTCCAGCTGCCGGTCGTAGCTGCCCGGGCTTGCGTATACCACCAGCCCCGTTTCGGTCGCGTCCGCCAGCGCCTCGTCCTCGCTTTTCAAGCAGCTGCCCAGCGCAAAGTCCCGCGCCCGCACGTCCTCGTCCAGTCTCTGGTGCAGCTTTGCCCGCACCTCGGCAGCCCTCTGATTCTCGGCCACCCGCTGCTGTAAGTATCCGATTTGCACCTTCGCCCCCAGCGCCGCTCGCGCCGCGATCTCCCGCGCCGCCTCCGCTCTGGCTTTGGCAAATACGCTGTCCGGCTTCCCGGCTTCTTCTGCCATCCAGCTGCGGATCGTGCTCTCCGGCACGCCATACTTGCGCGCCACCGCGCAGATGGAGTTCGAGCCGATCATGGCCATCACCACCTCTGCCCGCACCGCCGCCGGGTACTTTTTCCCCCGGCCCTGCCTGCCGGGCACCGTGTTCTTGCAATACTTCCGCCCCGCCATGCCGGTTCTTTCCTCCTTTGCCCTATGCTTTCAGTCTACCGCATCCCGCCGGGCAAAATAACTACGGACATTTTCATGTCCTTCGTTTCATCGGAACCCGGGTTGCGGCTCCCAGCGTCTGCTTTGTGCCTTGGGCGGCACGCGCAGCCTGCTGGCCGCTGCCCCAACAGCTCCTCCCTGTTTCTGCCGCTGGCAGCGGTCGTCGCCGTTGCAGACATTTTCATGTCCTTCGTTTCATCGGAACCCGGGTTGCGGCTCCCAGCGTCCGGTAGCGCCGTTGCAGCACCAAAAGACCGCGCACTGCTGTGCCCAGTCTTTCCCTTTCCCGCCGGGGTTCACTCCTCCCGCAGCAGCCCCGCCTGCGCTGCATAGATCCCCACCGTGCTCAGCACCTCCAGCTCCTTGGTGTAGTAGGTGGTGCGCCCGATGTACAGCGCCTTGATCACCGCGTCCTCCCGCATCCCCTCCATGTACCGCAGCCGCAGCAGCTCCCAGCACACCGGGTCTGTGTGGGCATAGTACGCCCGCGCCTTTTCCAGTACGCCGTTCCATCCCGCTGCCCGGCTTCCCGGCTCCCGCAGCGCCCTGCGCACCGCCTTCCGCTGCTTTTTCGTCACTGTCCGCCCTGCCTTTCCCGCCGATCAGCGCCAGCTTTACAATTTCCGGCCGAGTTTTCTCTCTTTCCGCGCGCCCGCGTTAAAAAGCGCGCGTAAATTTAATTTTATCTGTCATGTGCGAGCTTTCGCAAATATCATCCTCTGCAAAAGGCGCCCCCTTGGGGGAGCTGTTTCACCGCGCCGCACAGCGGCCGGTGAAACTGAGGGGGTTTCCAACTCAGCGAGCTTTCGCAAACCCTCTCCGCCGCAGGATCAGATACGCCTGCGGCTCTGTGGCTTCCCAGCCGCCCGGCCTTGCGTCCTCGCTCTCGTGCAGCTGTCCCGGGTCGTAGATCATCACCTTCACGCACTCCCAGCCCGGATACCGCTGCTCCCACCAGTAGGCGCAGTCCGCACAGTCGGTGCAGCCCTTGTGCAGCTGCTTGCGGCTCCACCGGCTGTCGTTGGGTCTCTGCTCCTCGGGCAGGATCAGGTTGCGCGTCTCTAAACACCGTCGCCAGCTGTGGCCGTAGATGTACCCCAGCGTGCCGTTTTTGCCCTCGCCGGAAAGCCCCAGCAGCTTCTTCATGTCCATCCGGTCCACGTTCATGGTGCCCAGCGGTTCAAACTCCCGCGTCCCCGGGATGCGCCGCCGCCATAAGTCCTCCAGCATCTCCCGCCATTCCCGCCTGTCTGCCTCGCCCATGCCCACGCATTGGGCAAAGCCGTGCATGTGCAGCCGTCCGGCCTCGCCCTTGCGCACCGCCCACAGCATCAGCCGGATCTTCTCCTTCTGCACCCCAAACCGCTTGCAGGTGGCGTACTTCACCCGTCGCGCGTAGTTCTCCACGTCCTTCCAGCAGGCAGCCTCGTCATCCGGCAGGTAGCAGTCCTCGTATGTACCGGTCAGGAAAAACCCGCGCTTATCAAAGTTCGCCAGCACCTTCCGCTGCTTCTTGCGCATACTGGCGGCTTTGTTCCGGTTCTTCTGCCCCTTGTCGCTCTCCTTGCGCTTCTTTCCCCGCTTGCGGTGTTCCTGATCCGTCACGGCATACACTCCAACGGCCATGTACTCGTCCCCGCACCGGATCTTCTTTTCCCGGATGTAGCTTTTCCGCATAGGCTGCTCCTGTAATTTTCTCTTTTGTGACCCACACAGTCACAGAAATAACGGGTATACTAGCTCCCCAAAGCGCCCCCCCGGACGCTTTTTATAAAAAGGTATCAGACAAAACGCCTGCCGCCGAGCCTTCTCTCAGCAGCACCCGTTCCTACCTGATGCTTTTGCGGTCGCCAAAGCCCCCGGCCACGCGCTCACCGCGCCGCCGGGGGCTGATTTCGGGTTCTTCCGCCCCTCGTACTCTTCTTGTGAATCTGTTATCCTCGCAGCCCGCAGGCTGCGAGGATAACCAAACACAAAACCTCTTTCCTCTGTCCATGGCCAGAGCGCACGCGGCGGCCATTCTTATCTTCTCCGTTTCCCGATCCAGAACTCCTCGTCAAAGTCGTTCTTGTGGATGCTTCCCGCGTAGGTCTCGTTCCTGATGTGCAGCCTTTCCTTTGCCAGCTCCTTCTTCCACGCCTTGTACCGCGCGCAGTAGTCCGAGCAGGCGGGTCGCCGCTCCGGGCAGTCCTTTGTGCAGCACCGCTTCACCATACCGGGGCCTCTGGCTTGCCCGCTGCTGCCCAGTAGCCGTATTGCAGCTCTTTCTTCCCCGCTTTCAGTGCGGCCTCGTTGTATAAGCACATCCGGTGCACGTCCCGCTGCAAGGGGGTCTCGTCCTTTCCTTCCGGCTTTGCTTCCGGCTGCGGCTTCTTCACCGGCTGCTTTACCGGCCGCGCCGCGCGTCCTTCCAGGTATTTCCGCTCCCGCTCGATCCGCCACTTCTTCGGCCTTGCCCCCTCCACCTGCACCCGGTAGGCAGAGCTTACCGCGCCCTTGCGCTTGTACAGCCCCCGCTCCACCAGCTGCTCCGGGGTGCCTTGGTACAGCAGCTTGTTTGTCTGCGGGTCGTACAGGCTGTAAATGTACTCCATCAGTTCCTGCCTCCGCTCCCGTACAGCTCCACCTCTGCACCGTCCTCCGCGATTAGGATCCCGCCGTCCAGCGCCTGCGCCAGCTGCTGCAGCCGTGCAGCGCTCAGCTTCAGCAACCCGCCGGGCTTGCACCACCGCCGGACGTAGCCCTCCTTCACTTCCAGCTTGTCGCTCAGCGTCGCCGGGTTCTCGCCCCGGTAGTTCATTGCCTCCTGTAAGGTCATTTTCCCCTTCTCCTTTCCCAGCTCGTGGGCACCTGCTGCTCCATCACAGCCCGGATACGCCTGTCCATCTCGTCCTTTGCCAGCGGCAGGGTACAGGGCACCCGCATCCGGCTCACCTGTGCCCGGATCTGTGTTTTCTGCATTTCCCACACCGTCTCCGCCGTGTGCTGGCGGTAAGCTTCCAGCTCCCGCTCCTCCGGTACATCCAGCACCTCCACCTTGGTGCCGTAGCCCTGCGCCGCCGCCCGCCGGAACCATTCCAGCGCCACGTCCACGCCCTCCTCCAGCACCCACTGGTTCAGCTGCCGGTAGTTGTCCATCGTGGCATCATATAACCGGTTCATCCGCGCCGCGCGGAAGCCCAGCACCTCGGCGCACGCCACGGCATACACCCGCCACTCCAGCGTGGCGGTCTCGTCCACCGCGCCCTTGATCTTCAACTCCGCGTGCGTCTTGGCCACGCCCTTGGCGTTCGGGATCAGCAGCTCCCACGGCGTGCCCTCCGGCAACCGGCTGCGCAGCCACGCCTCCGCGTTCTGCGTTGCCTCAAGCGGCCGACCGCATTTGGCCATGATCCGCAGCACCTCGCCGTTCACCTCGTTCCGGCGCTTGTTCACCTTCTCCAGCCGCTCCCGGCCAAGGCCGAACACCTCATGCAGCGCAATGGTCACGCAGGCGTGGGTAAAATCGATGGCATTGTTCCGCGCCAGCGTGATCCGGTTCTCAAGGCTCATCTTCTTCATTGTGCCGTCCTCCTGTAAAACTCCTCTTTCAGCTTTCCCCACTCGTCCATCGTCAGGCTCCCGTCCGCCGCCGCCTGCGCAATTACCCGGTACGCCGGACCGTTGCGGTCACGCGGGTGCATCCAGTCCACCTCTTCCAGCGCCTCGTCCAGCTGCGCCCGGTATTCCTCGTAGGTCATCAGCCCTGCACCTCCCCCTGTCGCTTCATCAGTTCGTGCAAAAACGCCGCATCCTTTCCAAAAACGCTCTGGATCTTGCGGTCGCCCCGCAGCGCGTTCAGAAGCCGTTCTTCCACTTCCATGCCAACCTTCTTTGCAGTCTCTTCCTGTTCCTTGCTGGTCAGATTCTTTCTCAGCATGCCCATCAGCAGGGAAATAAAGGTATCTTCTGCCGCCTCCACAATGTCCAGCCGTTTGCAGTTTTCCCCCTTCGTGTGCATAATGGTTCCGTGCCCATCGTTCTTGATCGTTATCGTAAACATTGCTGCATTCCTTTCTCATTTCAGCTTTTCCGTATGGTACGGCGTAAAGCTGTCGTACTCCACATAATGCTGCTTTGCCATCTCCACGGCCTTTGCCCGGGCAATGCCCTCGGTGGGCGCGCCCACCACATAGCTCAGGCACTGGACGTACAGGCTGTTCGTCTCCGGCAGGCTCTTTGCGCACTCAACGTGCACCCGGTACTTGCTCATCAGCCTGCCCTCCTGCTGCGCTGCACGGTGTTCCCCGGCTGCTGGTGGATCCTCTTCACCCGCCGCTGCTCCCGGTCCTGCGCGGCAAAGCCCAGCCGCATAAATACCACCGCTGCCGCCAGCAGGCCCAGCGCCGTGCAAACCTCGCCGTCCGTGATCACGCCGCCCAGCTGTGCACCGCCCTCGATGCCCATACCGTACAGCAGCCCGGCCGCGATGCACCCTGCCGCCAGCCAGTGCCACACCCCTGATTTGATCCTCATTGCAAAATCCTCCGTTTCGTGTTAAACTTCTGGTGATAGGTCGTCACATCTATCACCTTGCAGGGCTCGTCGGTGCTGTCACACCGCCGGGCTCTCTTTTTTTGTTGTGCCGGTCCAGTTGCGCCAGCTCTTCCGCCGTCAGCTCCTCCACCAGAAAATCGTATTTCCGCAGCGGCTTCTGCCCGCCAGCGCCTTTCCGGTGGTGGCTCAGTACGCTGTAAAAGCTGTTCCGGCTCGCGTATCCCAGCCGCCTTGCGCACTCCGTGCCCGTGCCGCTGGCCACCAGCTCCCCGGTCTTGCGCAGCCAGATGGTGTACCAGTTCATAACCGCCCCACCTTCTGCCGGAAAAAGCTGTCCAGCCACGCATAAAAGCCCGCCCGGCTGATCAGAAACTCGTCCTGCTTCATCGGGATCGGCACGCACCAGTCAAACCGGTTTGCCATACACATGGCCTTAAACTTCGGCGGGCTCATCTGGATCGGTTCAAACCCGTCCGGCACCACATGGAACGCCTCGCAGCACTCCATCGGGCTCATGGTCAGCTTCTCTGCCATCCTTCTTCGCCTCCTTTAATCCAGTTCCAGCTCCTCCGTCTCCGCGATCACCTGCATCACCTTCAAAAGCCGTTGCCCTGCGTGCTTTGCTTCCAGCGCTAAGTACTCCGCGTCATCGTCCGGCCGCTGGTCCATGGTGTTCTGCAGCCGGTCCAGCTTGTCCAGCATGTCGCAGCAGATTGCGATCCCGCCCTCCAGCAGCCACTTTCTGGCCGTCTGCATGGGCTCCGCTGCTTTCGGGCTCACCAGCTTGCCCGCCGGGGCCGTCCTCCGCACCTCATCGCATTCGTTCTTCATCATACGACCGTGCCCTCCTGCGTCAGGCCCGCTTTTTCTGCGTCCTCAATGCTCACGCCGTCAAAGCTCAGCTCCAGCTCCCGCAGCACCTTTTCCTGCGTTTTCACATTCACCCCTGCCCGCCTCATGGCGATCAGGCAGTAACCCATGCAAGCCGTATTGCTCCACGGCCCGTTCAGGTTCATCAACAAACTCTTGTCCATCATGGTTCGTACCTCCTGTTGCATTCCACGCCTTTCCTGTGCTACAATCGGCACAAAGAAAGGAGGTTTTTTCTTATGGCTCCGCAATTCCATATCCGTTCACAGGATATTCCGCTTCTCGTCCGTGCGCTACAATCGCTCGAACAGGCACCAGATTCGTGGTTTGGTCCCGTGGACGATCCCACGCTGATCTCTGATATGAAAAACGCTGCCCGTGCGCTTCCTGTTGCGCTCAAGCTCAAGACCCTGCGCCTTTCAGCGTTGGATCTTCTCGCGTTGCAGCAGGCCTGTGCGTATCAATGCCTGACCGCCAATCCTTCAAAGCAAGACTACAAGCTGCTTGAAGATTACAACAACCAGTTTTCTGTTCTTCTGGCTGCGGGCAATCTTGATACGTTCCGTTAAACGCCCTGTCCTGCCTGCCATTGCGCAGCGCCATCCTCTGTGCCCGCTTCATGCGGGCTTTTTTGTTTCCGTCCATCCATTCACCGCCTTCTGCTTACGCGCTCTTGCCGCTCTGGTCGGGTTGGTGTTCAACCCCAAACAATTCATTCGGGGTGATCCCCAGCGCTTTACAGATTGGCACCACATCGTCTGATGTCATCCGCTTCCGCCCACGCAGCAAGTCGTTAAACTTCTTCGGCTCGTAACCAGCTGCTCTCGCCACCGCTGATTGCTTCAAGCATTTTTCATCAATGATTTTATAAATCATGTCCGTTGCACTCATTTCATACGCTCCCTTCAAGTACAAGTTTCTTGGATATTTTTACAATAGCACAGGATTCTTGTCCTGTCAAGAACTTTGTACAACTTTCTTGTACTTTTGTCTTGACATTTCAAGATATCGCACTTATACTGACCTTGGAACGAACTATTTTATGGAGGTGATCTTCGTGTCTTTTGCAAGTCGGCTCCGCCAGGCCAGAGAACAGTCCAGTCTTACTCAGCAGGACTTGGCTGAAAAACTTGGTATTACAAAGAGTGCTATCGGCAACTACGAAAACGGTGTCAGTAGCCCCAAATGGGATGTTCTTCTCAAAATCTTTGATGTTTTGAAAGTCGAACCAAACTTCTTGTATCAGGACAGTTTTTCTTTAGAAACGCCTGAAACAAGCCCACTCACCCCGCAGCAGTCTGCCCTGCTTTCCTCTTTTGATCTGCTCAACGAGGAAGGCCAGTCTAAAGTCATCGGTTACGCAGAAGATCTGTGTCGAACCGGCTATTATAAAAAAGATAGTGCGTCTGGCATGGATAAAAGAGATGCATAAATAAGGAGACTGTTCCCATGGATAAATTCGACAAGCGTCTTGCTCACGCAAAGCAGCTTCAAAAGCAACGCATCTTCTCTCAGTTATCTTTTTCTCTGCTTGCACTTGCCCAGCTCGCATTCGGTCTCTTGGCACCTTCTCGTGATTTGGATTATTTTCTTATTTTCTTTTTCATTCTGGATTTCTTTTATTTTCTCAATAAGCGGCAGAAAGATATTTTTATCGATCAGATCAGAAACGCCCTGCTGGATATGGAACAGAAGGTCTGTGTTGGTCGTATTGTCCTTTACCCCATGCCGGTCTCTTACGAATCTGGCAGCTCCTATCTTTGGGAATCCATTCGCGCGCGTGTTCTTTACCGGTACCGGTATCATGCAAGAAGCTTTGACTATAATTTCTTGGTCTCCAATTCTTCCGATCCCGCACAGTGCGCATGGTCTGCCGCGTGGTTCTTCGCTGCCGATGATCTCGAGCACACGCCCTCCGAGGATCGTCTGCGTTTTGCCATCCAGCTTGCTGCCTATGGCTTGCAGTACGATTATTTTTCTGATTCCTCTTATGAGGACTGGTGCAGCTCTATCCGCTACCGCTACACCGACCCCGCTCTCAAGTCCATCGTCAACGATTTTCTGAAGCTTCACCGGACTGAATTGCCATCATATCAATGAAACGTAAAAAATAAAGCCGCCCACTGGGCGGCATAATGTAGGAGGAAATCAGCATGAAAAAGAAACTTGTCTCTCTGGTTCTCGTTGCGGCAGCTGTATTCTCTATGTGCGTTCCCGCATTTGCAACGAAAGGCTTTAACAAACGTGTTTTTGATGACCACGATAACCTTCAGATCATAACAGACGATATGGAGGGCGAAACGGGCATATACCTCGCCTCGCAGTATGACGGCTCTATGTCTACGTTTATTTCTTCTGATGCGTTCATTACCGTCCGGCCTAGAATATTCCTTAATGATCGCTATGATTTCTTTATTCTTAGTTTTGATTACCTCGGAAAAAGTTTAGCCGGAATGGATAGCATCACTTTTAAGATTGGTGATAACCGCTATACATTTTCCAACTGCTATACATCCCGCTCCTACGATGATGGATTCTTCTATGAGACCATTTGCTTTTACATGAAAAAAGAAACGACCCTCTTTATGAAAGATTTCGCTAAACACCGCGATGATGAAATCCGCGTGCGGATCAACGGTTCTTTCCAAACCATTGATTTTATTCTCTCTGACACCGAGAAGTCAAACTTGCTTGATTTATACGACCTCTATTCCTCCGGTAAAGGCACGCGGGAAACCAATCTGAGCAAAATCACAAACGCCGATCAAGTTATTGTTGCAAAAAATGGTGAAGTGATTGATGCTCATATTGTAGAGAAGGCGCTTGACGCTTTGTTCAGTGCTGCGGATTCTATCCGCCGGGAGCAGGTCATTGATTCCTTAATTGATTCTGGGCGCTGAATCATAACTACAATTTTTTGGCAAAGCAAAACCCCCTCAGCCGTAAAGCCAAGGGGGCATGCCTGTCAAACAGGGGATCCAAAAAGTAGTAGGTAATTGTTATGCCTATCAACCCGCGCATCTCTGCCCTTTTATGGTAGCACAGGCGGTATAGCGGGTCAAGCGTTCAAAACGCATTACGCAAAATAAAATGTCCGGGTGCTGGTACGAACAGCCCCCGGACGGAATGCAACACATTAAAACCGATAATGCGCCTGCCGTGGATAGTATACCACACTCCCGGCAGCCGCGCAACCGAAAGGAGTGTGATCTCATGGATTGCATCCGCTGCAGCCGTCCCCTGCCGGATGGTGCTCTGTTCTGTCCGTGGTGCGGCAAGCACCAGACCGCCGCAGCACCCCCGCCGCAGCGCCGCACCCGCCGCCGTCCCAGAGGCAGCGGCACTGTCTATCTTAAAAAGGATCATCTCCGCGCAAATCCATGGGTCGCCAAGACCGGACGCGGCGAGATCCTTGGCAATTACGCCAGCTCCGCCGAGGCTACGCTTGCGCTGGACGATTATAACGCCAGGCATACCAGCGCCGCCCGGCTGCGCTATACCTTTGCCGATGTTTACGCAAAATGGAAGGATGTCCACTTTCAGGATGTCGGTCCCAAAGGGCAGTACAGCTACGAGCAGGCCTACGCCAAAGCCGCGCCCCTGTATGATCGAGAAATGCGCCAGCTCAAGACCGAGGACTACCAGCAGGTCATCACCACTCTGGCCGAGAACGGGCTTTCCCGCAGCAGCTGCGAAAAGCAGCGGCAGCTGTTCAGCCAGCTGTGCAAGTGGGCCATGCAGAACGATATCATTTCCATCAATTACACCGAGGGTCTGCGTCTGCCCTCTGCCTCTCCCAAAAAAGAGCGCACTCTCACCCGCGCCGAGATCCAGCGCATCCAGACCATCGCCGACAACGCCGACCCGTCCAACCGTCTGCGGCTCACCGCTCAGATCGCGCTGGTGCTGGTGTACACCGGCATGCGTATTGATGAGCTGCTCTCCATGCGCCGGGACGACGTGCATCTGGATCATGGATATCTTGTCGGCGGTGAAAAGACCGAAGCCGGCCGTCAGCGCATCATCCCCATCCTGCCGCAGATCAAAAAGATCATTGCAGGCTGGATGCTGGACAGCATTGGCAGCACATACCTGCTTCCCACCACCACCGGCCGCAAAAAGGATATCAACGCCGTCGAGCACTCCTTCCGCCGCCTGATGGACAGCTGCGGCATCAACCAGCCCAACACCCCCAAAGCGCAGCGCGTCACGCCCCACTCTTTGCGCCGCACCGCTGCCACGCGCCTCGTGGAAGGCAAAGCCGACCCTACCGCTGTGCAGGCCATTCTCGGCCACGCCGACTTCACCACCACGGCAAATTATTACACGGTGCACGATGCAGCCTATCTCGCCGAGGAAATGCAGAAGTTCAAAATATAGGCTCCCATTAAACTCCCCAACTCGACTTTTGCTTCGTTCCTGCGTTAATTTGTGTTGCTTCCCAAGCAGTAGGCGGCGGGTTCGAGTCCCGTATCCTGCTCCAGAATACAGCGGTGAAACGTTCAGAATTTGTTCGTTTCACCGCTTTTTTGTTTGTTGACATTTCAAAAAACGACGTAAAAATTCGTGTTTATCACTCATAATCTAGCAGATAATCAAACAAACAAAGGAACAAAAAACACTCCTGGGCTTTTGCAGAAAGTCCGGGAGTGTTTGCGTTCAACTGATTTTATATCGTGTTACTTTGCCACGAGTTCGGCGGCAAGGGCGTCCATCTGTGCTTCGGCGGCAGCGTTGGCGGCAGAGCGGATGGTGACCACGTTCTCGCAGAGGGTGATATTCTTCATGCTCTCCAGCTCGGCACGCATGAGCTTTGCAGCCATGGGTGCCCAAGTGCCGTTTTCCATCAGGCCAACGGTGCGGTTCTGGAAGTTCTTGGTCTTGAGGTGGGTCAGCAGGTTTTCCATCGGCGGGAAGAGGAAACCATCATAGGTGGCACAGGCCAGCACGATCTTGCCGCAGCGGAAGGCTTCGGTAACGGCGTAGGAAACATCGGTACGGGTCAAGTCCATCTCCACTACCTTTGCGCCCTTTGCGCGCAGCTTTTCAGCCATGGTGTGGGCGGCAGCACGGGTGTGGCCATGGATGGAGGCGCTGGCTACCAGAACCTTTTCCGGCTCCTCGGCCTTGTAGCTGGACCAGAGATCGTAGTAGTTCAGGTACTTGCCCAGATCACCGGTAAGCACCGGACCGTGCAGCGGGCAGATGGTCTTGATGTCCAGTGCCGCAGCCTTTTTGAGCAGTGCCTGCACCTGCGGACCGTACTTGCCCACAATGTTCAGGTAGTAGCGGCGGGCTTCGCTTGCCCAGTCGGCGTTTTCGTCAAACTTTGCCACAGCGCCAAAACGGCCAAAGCCATCGGCAGAGAACAGCACCTTCTCACTGCTCTCGTAGCTGACCATGACCTCCGGCCAGTGCACCATGGGAGCAAACACAAAGGTGAGGGTGTGGGTGCCAAGGCTCAGGCTCTCGCCGTCCTTTACCACCACGCGGCGCTCCGGGGCAATGGCATCTGCACCAAAGAACTGCTCCATATACTGGAAGGTCTTGGCGTTGCCCACTACCTGCATCTCCGGGTAGAGGGCTGCCAGCTTTGCCACGTTGGCGCCGTGATCCGGCTCCATGTGGGAGACCACCAGATAGGCGGGCTTGCGGCCGCCCAGTGCCTCGGCAAGGTTTTCCAACCAAGGCTCGGTGGCGCGGGCGTCCACCGTGTCCAGAATGGTGGTCTTTTCGTCCAGAATGACATAGGAATTATAGCTGACCCCGGTGGGCACCGGATACTGGCTCTCGAACAGGTCGATGGTGGTATCGTCCACGCCCACACCAAGGATGGCTTCGCTGATTTTTTTCATGCTCATACCGTTCAGACTCCTTTTGGGTTTATCTTGTGCCGTAAATTGGCAAATATTTCTGAGAACAATTCCTATTGTAGCACATCGTCAGAAATTTCGCAAGGGATAATGCGGGGAGCTTCTGCGCATCAAAGCTCTTCCCCGCTCTCCGGCAGACGCGCTGTTACCGGTCTGCCCGGCTCGGTGTCCAGTTCCAGCAGGGTGGCGGCGGTGTTTTCGTCCAGCGTCTGCACTGCACGCAGCTTGCGGCTGATGGCGCGGCTGCGCACCCCGATGAGGTTATCCAGCTCTTCATCGGTCTGGCGCAGGCGCTGCTGCATCTTGGAAAGCCCCTGCCCGAACTTATCGAACTCGGTCTTGACTGCGCCCAGCAGCTGCCACACCTCGCCGGAACGCTTTTGGATGGCGAGGGTCTTGAAACCCATTTGCAGGCTGTTGAGCAACGCCGCCATGGTGCTGGGGCCGGCCACGTTCACCTGATAATCCCGCTGCAAAACTTCCAGCAGCCCGGCGTTTACCACCTCGGCATACAGACCCTCAAAGGGCAGAAACAGAATGCCGAAGGCCGTGGTATAGGGCGGCTCCACATATTTTTCCCGGATATCCTTTGCTTCGCTGCGCAGCACCAGTTCCAACGCGTGGCGGGCGTTTTCCACCGCCTGCGCATCGCCGGAAGCCTGTGCGTCCTGCAAGTGGGCGTAGGTATCGCCGGGAAATTTGGAGTCGATGGGCAGCCAGACACTGTTGCCGTCCACACCGGGCATACGGATGGCGTACTCCACCCGCTGGGTGCTGCCGGGGATGGTGGCTACGTTGGTGTCGTACTGCTCCGGCGCAAGGATCTCTTCCAGAATCGCACCCAGCTGGATCTCGCCCAGAATGCCGCGGGTCTTAACGCCGGAGAGTACCTGCTTCAGCCCGCCCACATCGGCGGCAAGGCTCTGCATCTCGCCCAAGCCCTTGTACACTTGTTCCAGCTGGTCGTTGACCGCCTTAAAGCTTTCGGTCACCCGCTTTTGCAGCGCGTCCTGCAATTGCTCGTCCACAGTGTGGCGGATCTCGTCCAGCTTCTGGGCGTTCTGTGCCTGCATGGCGGCAAGGCCGTCTGCCAGCGCTTTGCGCATCTCTTCCAGCTTGCGGGCGTTGGAGGCTTCCAGCCCCTGCAAGCGCTGCTCCATGGTCTGCTGCTGGGTGTTCTGCCCTGCCGTCAGGGTGCTGCTCATGCCCTGCACTGCGGTTTGCAGGGTATCGCTGATGTGCGCCATCGCGGCCAGATTCTGCTGTGCCTGCTGCGCCTGCTTTTCTTCCAGCACCCGCGCCTGCGCTTCCAGCTGCTGGCGCAGCCACTCCTTCAGGGCTTCATCGTCCTGCTGAGCTGCGGGCTTGCCGGTGCGGTGCAGCAAAAGCGCCTGCAGCAGGCAGATAGCCACCAGCAGAAGCGTGTACAGTCCTGCCAAAAATTCCATAGACATTCTCCTTTTAACTCAAAAATCCGGGTCTTGCGGTAATGGCAGACCCGGATGTGCTTATACTTCCTGATGCTTTACGATCTCCTGCGTGGTCTCCACCTGCTGGCCGTACAGACCCACGCCGTCTACCTCCATCTCGCCTACCTGATTATCACAGGGGTCGGCGCGGAAGGAGCACATGGGCGGGTCGAAAGGCGCGCAGATGTCGCTGTTGGCCACCATGCGGTCGGTGTCCAGATTGCCGAAGTAGTGCAGACGCATCTTCTCGTTGCCCGCACGCGCCATGGAGGCACCGGCAGAGCAATCGGCGTACATCCAGCCCTTGGGGGCAATATAGAACATTGCCCAGTCGTGGCAGCCGGCTGTCTCCGGCCGTGCCACCATGCCGCTCTGCCACTTTGCCGGGATGCCTGCAATGCGGCAAAGAGTGATAAAAGTAGCGGCCATCACGCCGCAATCGCCCCGGCGGCTGCGGGCGCAATTATCGGTGATGTTCTCGTGTACAAAATACATAGGCTGGAAGTGGTAGTGCACATTCAGGGTGACAAAATCGTAAATGCGCTTTGCCTTCTGCACCGGGTCGGTGATACCCTCGGTCAGCTGCGCAGCCAGTGCCTTCATATAGGGGGTAAAGGCGATGTGGGGCAGCTGCTCGGCGGTGTCAAAATCCGGCTGCACCGGGTCGGCCTGCATTTCCAGCGGGGCAGCGTAGTGCGCAGTGCTGCGGTAGCTGTACTGTGCCCCAAAGCGGCAGTTCTCGGCAAGGTCTGCCTCCCAGTACGCGGTGCGCTGGGGTGCGGTTTCCGGCGCAATATAAGTGGGCTGCGCGGTAAAGCTGTCCAGCGTGATATTGCTCTGTGCCGGGCAGGCAGCAGGCAGCGGCAGCCACACCTTGACGTGCACGGTGTTTCTGCCCTCAGCCTTTGCGGCGGCAAGGGCGCGGGCAAAGGTCTCATCGGTCATGCCGATGCTGGTGCGCAGGGTGATGTCTGCGCTGACTGCGCCGGTGCGCACCATCTGGTCGTGCTGAGGCTCAAAACGATCCCAGCTGCGCTCCGGAACGGGCGGGTCCAGCTGACGGGCAGCAAGGTCGGGATGGGTAGCCACCAGCGTTTCGGCAGCGCGGTAGATATAGCGCTTCTGTCCTTCCACAAAGCGCCAGTCCATCTGCCCGGCAGCGTCCAGTGCGGCGAACTCCTCTGCGGTAAAGTCCCGCAGGGTGGCCTGCAGCTTGTTCAACAGCTGGTCGGCGGTCAGGGTGTAGTCCCGCGGCAGACGGCGCAAAATCTCCCGGTGCGCCAACAGACCCTGCCGCCATGCGTCCACGCCGTGGGGGGTGGGGTTTACCGGCAGCGCGCCCTGCGGGTGCAGGGGCTGGTTCTGGCTGGCAGTCCAGTCCTCGGCCAGACAGGCATCGATGCGCGCAATGGCGGCATCATAGTAGCCTGCCTCCTTCAGGCGGCGGATATCATCCGGCAGCTCCATATTCAGGTATGCAAAACAAGTATTCTGATCCATCATGTTCTACTCCTTTTCTATTTATGGTCAGGCAGCGGTCTGCTGCTCCCAGAAAGCCACGGCATCTGTCAGCCAGCCCTCGGCGTCGGTGGTATAGCCCACCCCGATGCTATGCGGCGCAGACTCAAACACCTTCATAACATAAGGCACCTTGTGGGCTTCCAGCGCCGCTTGCAGCGCCGGGCCCTGCACCTGATTGATCATCCAGGGCAGCACCTTGTCGTCCTTCCCGTACCAGAAAAATACCGGCGGATAATCGTCCGTGATAAGATCTGCCACACTGGAGCAGTAATAGTGCCACCCATAGTTGCCGGTATCCATAAGCGCCTGATACGCGATCTTTACCTCTGAAAAGTTCACTACCGGATAAGCCAACAGCAGTGCACCGGGTTTTGCAGCGCCGTAATAGCCGTAGCCGCGCTCCTTATTTGCGAACACGCCCACAAGCTGGCCGCCAGAGGAGTAGCCCACCAGCGCATAGCCCTGTGTATGGATGGAAAGCTCCTCGTCAAGGCTTGTCACCAGCTGCACCGCCCTTGCCAGATCCTCCAGCGGGGCGTTATTGCCCAGATTCAAAAAGGTGCGGTAGCGCAACACGAACACGGCATAGCCCCGGTTATGCAGCTCGTAGGCCGTGGAGCCGCCCTCACCCATCTCCGAGGTTGCGGTCAAGGCGTTGCCGGGCACTACGATAGCGGTTTTGGCGTTGGGGGTCTCGGCCGGATAATAAAACAGCTGCACACAGCCCAGACTGGAATTGTGTTCGATCTCCTCAGGAGTGTAGACCTGATAGGTGACCTTGACGCCCTTATTATAGTTATCAATGATAAGGTTCAGCGCAGCAATGCCGGATTCCCGGTCGGTGTCGCCAAAATAATCGTGCAAGGTCTTGTTTTTCCAGCGTTCCACCATCAGCGGCGTCATCTCACGGCAATATGTATAATAGCCGCTTCCCTGGATCGCCGGGTTTGCGCGCAGCTGAGCCATTGTAGTTTCTGCCGTGACATGGGGTGCGCTCTCTGCGCCAAAGGCAGGCAGCGCCGCGCAAAGCATAAGCCAAACCATACACAGCAGTACCCGGACAGTTTTTCTCATACATCCTCCATGGGATACGGCGCACCCCCCGCGCCGCATTCTTGTTCCCTTATTGTATCACAAACAGGTGAGATGTCAAAACAATTTCTGTGCAGTCCGCTTCTTGTACCGCGCGGCAAATTCTGCTATACTGAAATTTATCCGGGAGTGGAAAGAGAATGCGGGCAATTTTCGGCCCGCCGAGGATGAAAGTATGGATAAGATCATCATCCGGCCTATGACGCCGGAGGACTGGGGCGCGGTCTCCAGAATTTATGTTGAGGGCATTGCCACGGAATACGCCACCTTCCAGACCGAATGCCCTCCCTATACCGCGTGGGACGCTTCCCACACAAAGGAGTGCCGTCTGGTCATTCTTTCCGGCGGGGTGCTGGCAGGGTGGTGTGCTTTGCACCGGGTAGACCCCCGGTGGTGTTACCGGGGCGTGGCCGAGGTAAGCATCTATGTAGGCGAGCAGTTCCGTGGGCACGGGCTGGGCTTTCAGCTGTTGAGCGCGCTGTGCGCCGCCGCTGAAAAGGCCGGGTACTGGACGCTGCAATCCACTGTTTTACAGGACAACACCGCCAGCCGCGCCCTGCACGCCAAGTGCGGCTTCCGGCTGGTGGGGCGCCGGGAGCGCATTGCGCGGGACTGCCACGGCCACTGGCTGGACACCTATCTGATGGAGCGCCGCGCCGCCGCAGACGAACCGGAGGGGTTCAAAAAGCTGTAACCAGCCCCACCAGAGACAAATTGTCAAGGACTTTTTAATCAAATTCACAGAAAACTCACAAAAGGTGCCAGAAGCACTGTATGGCTCCTGACACCTCATTTAACAGATTACATTTTTCCGTTCAGCAGGTCTTTGCAGAGATACGCATAGTCTGGCAGCTGGTTGATATATGGCTCCCAGAGCCGCTTGATTTCGGCTAACTCCAGCGGGTCGGCTGCTTCCAGTGCATGATCGTTGCCAGTCATATATAAAACATCCGTAGCAACATCATCCAAACACTTGCCGCAGAGATCGGCGGCAGATTCTATCCTGATACCGGTATCCACATAGACTGGATTTACGCCAATCGTCAGCCAGACATAGCCCACCTTGTCCGACCAGAGCAATTCAAAATCAGGGCTTTGCCGCAGATGTTCCGCAAAGACTTCCTTTACTCGCTCAATTTCATGTTTCTCTTTTTCTGTGTAAAGCATTTTCATGTCCTCCTTGACAAAAATTTTGGTGCGTACCATCATCAGTTTAGCACAAGGCGGCTTAGTTTATCAGTCTGTCACATCTGCTGAATTTCATTTTTGAGCATACGCTTGATTTTATCGCTCATGGTTTCTGTGCTGGTATTGCTGAAATGGACATGAACCTTGTAGGTCGTCTTGCCGATTTTCTTTACCATCGCTGGCGTGTTTTCCGGCGCTCTGGCCGCAGCAGCGGCGTCTGCCATCTGCATAGTACGGGGTTCTTTGTTCATAGCGCTCCTTTCTCCGAACGGGTCTGTGCCGCCCGGTAAAAAATCAATCGTGCTTACTGTTTACAATGTCTTTTGCTGCCTGTCGGGTGACACCGGCATTTTCTTCCCGGAAATTCTTCCCGTCAAAGAGGATCGGCGCACACCGTTCCAAAATACGGTCATAGATACGGGCGTGGGCCAGATCAGGCGGGTTTTTCAGCTCGGACAGTTTCAAGTTTGTTGTGATAATCATGGGTCTGCGGCTGCGATAGCGGCTGTCAATGACGAAAAACATCTGCTCCATAGCATATTCGGTACTGCGCTCTACACCCAAATCGTCAATGATAAGCAAGTCATACTCATCAAAGCTGGCAATAAACTCCGACCTGTCCTCAGCGAACATCCCGGTCAGGCGGTTCAGAATGGTGGGAAAGTTCGTCATCAGCACCGGCACATCCTGGTCAAGTAGAGCGTTGGCAATACATCCGGCGAAAAAAGACTTGCCGGTTCCCACATCTCCAAACAGCAAAAGCCCGATATTGCTCTTATATGCCTCTTTCCAGTTCTCCACATAGGCATGAGCCTTGTCCATCAATGGGTTTTGCCCGTTATCATTGGAAAATGTGTAGTCGTACAGATAACGGTCTTGCAAGCCCTGTGCCTTTCGGCGTTTGATACGCTCCATACGGCGCTGCCGTTCTTCAGCAGCCTTGCGCTGCTCCTCAGCTTCCCGCTGGCACTGGCAGATGCAACGCGGCATAAAGTAGCCGGATTTCCCAAAGCATGGCACAACGGTCTGCCTCTGGCCGCCGCATTTCTTACAGTGAATGAGCCCGTCTGACGGGTCTATATACTCGTCCTCAGCCAATTCCACACCGGCAGCTGCCTTGTCGATGAATGCCCGGATTTCTGCGGTAATCTCAATCATACAGTTTCATCCTCCTTTACGCTGTAATCCCGGTTGCGTGAGGGTGTGACCGTTTTTTTAGCGTCCTCACCGGCCCAACGCCGGATGGTCGCTGCATGGCTCTGATAACGCTTGCCAGTAGAAGCCATGTACTCGGACAGCTTTTCGATGTACTGTTCCCATACAGCAGGAAAGCTGACCTGCAAGTCTGCCAGTTCTTCATCCGTCAGGAAAACATTCTGGTAACGGCCATAGGTGTGGGAAGGGTGCCCCGTTTCAGGGCGTACCTTCTCTATCTCTCTCTTTATCTCTATCTCTTTCTCTAACTCTATCTCTATCTCTGGTGGACGAATGTCGGACAAATGT
>ERZ1694980.76-NODE-76-length-80966-cov-36.762035_pt1 | contig 80966 bp, 69 predicted proteins | sample MGYA00581606_ERZ1694980 | MGnify/ENA primary metagenome ERZ1694980 (study PRJEB42213, sample SAMN07424368) | human gut metagenome | biome: ENVO:00009003; feature: ENVO:2100002; material: ENVO:00002003 | host: Homo sapiens | place: USA | collected 2014 ...
CTATGTGTGCCAATAAGTAATCCAACTGTCCCTTATTAACACCCAGTATATATAGTAAATATTTTTCGTTTGTTATCATCAAAAAAAGAAATTAGAGAGCTGATTATAACAATTCAAAAAAAGATTTGCACCATTCAATCAAAGGCTTCATTACATTCGATAATTGAATCAATGCCTTTATAAATTCAGCAATGGCTTTAATCCATTTTGCCAATTTTTTTATCTTCTTCTCCTGTGTTACAATCATTGGAGAACAATGGAGGGAAATTTTGTAAGCCTTCTTCCCTCTCTTTGAAGGCTTCTTCTTTTTTTTAGCCATAAGCATTTAATTTTAGTTCGGGCAATATTGCCACGTGCCTAAAATCAATATGACCTAACTAAAATATGCTTAGACATTGTCTTCCATTGTACTCTCTATTTTCACGTGCCTAAAAAATGGACACAAATTAATGAAGTAGATACGAATCTTCCATGTATCGACAATCGGAAATAATGAACGAACTATATGAGATGTTCTTGTCTCCATTCTGCCATACTTCAAAACTATATCCGCCCCATTTTACCAATGACTTGGTGCGATTGCTCGCTTTAGGTTTTAGCATAATCTAGTCTCCAAAGCCTTCCTCAGTCTATCAAAGAACTAATACATTGTAAACATAGCGAAATCTTCGCAATTATTCTACCAACTACATCAAAAAGTTATTCATCAGTTATATTTTGGTGAATAATTCCACCATTGAAACACCTGTTTCCTTTGCCATCGAACAATTAAAAACGATTGGCGTATGCAAAAAGAAACAGTAACATTTGATAAGCTGCCCGAAGCGGTAGGTTATCTGACCGAACAAGTCATCGAGTTGAAAAGAATGGTATCGGAACTTCAACCGCCCGCATCAGACAAACACGTGTTGGTTGAAATTGAGGATGCTTGCCGTATTATCAGAAAAGCCAAGCCTACCATTTATACATTGGTACGCAAAGGGCTGCTTCCTGCCTATAAGAAAGGAAAAAAACTCTATTTCTACGAAGACGAACTTCTAGCATGGATTGAGAATGGTCGAAGAAAAACTTCCGAGCAAACATACGAAGAGATGCTTGCCAATATGCAAGGCGGCATCCGTCATAAGCCCAAATCATCCGTGAAACTTTAATAGGTGTGGCTATGGATACATATTCTATTAATCCGGCATCCATCATTGACGAAGCGGTTGATTTAAGTATGCGACTAACGGGTACTGATTTCCCTGTTAGCATATTCCCTACAAGAATCCAACGTATCATCAGCGAGGTACACGAATGCCATAACTACCCAACCGACTACATTGCCGCAGCTATCCTTACGGCACTAGCAGTCGGCATTGGCAACACGCATCTTGTCCAAATCAAGCAAGGCTGGGTGGAAAGCCCTATCCTATATATAGCATTAATTGGACGACCGGGAGCAAACAAAAGCCATCCGCTCAGCTTTGCGATGAAGCCGTTTCTTGATTATGACTACCGACAGAATCAGGAATTTGAAAAGGCACTTGCAAAGTACGATGAGCTGATGAGCATGAGCCGCAAGGAACGTGCGGAAAGCGGTAGTGAGCAATTTCCACAAGAGCCTATCCGCAAACGCTTCTTGGTTTCGGATGTAACGCCCGAAGGATTGAGCCTCATTCATGCTCAAAACAAACGTGGGTTATGCTTGTGGGCTGATGAATTATCCGCTTGGTTCAAGAATTTCAACCGCTATAACAACGGTTCGGAGGAACAGTTTTGGCTCTCAGTATTCAGTGCAAAGACCACCATGTCCGACCGCAAGAACGCCAAGAGTTCCATCTTCATCAAGCGTCCGTACATATCGGTTATTGGGACTATCCAAAATAAAATCTTGAATGAGTTGGCTAAAGGTGAACGTTCCAGCAACGGGTTTATCGACCGCATCCTGTTTGTAATGCCGAATCTGCAACAGAAAGCACGGTGGAATGACAAAGAACTGCCGGAAGATATAGAGCAAGAGTGGAATGCCATCATTGACAAGCTGATACAATCAGAGTGCCACCTCAATGAACATGGAGAGATTGAACCACAAATCCTTTTTTTCTCAGAGGATGCCAAGAAACGGCTTTACGAGTGGCAGCACCATTTTTCTGAGCTGTGCGACCGGGAAACAAACGACACCATCGTAAGTATCTATTGCAAGCTGGAAATATACATCATCCGTTTCTGTCTGATTATCCAATTAGCACGATGGACTTGCGGAGAATGTGATAAGACCTGTATCGACCTGTTGACAGTGGAACGAGCAATCAAACTGACGGAGTATTTCAAAGAGTCTGCATTGAACGTTCAAAATGTCCTCAATGAAAATACGCTCAACAGCCAACAACAGACAATAGTCAATCTGCTTCCTCCATCCTTTACAACCGCCCAAGCTATGCAGATAGCCGAGCAAAACGGGATGAAGGAGCGCACGTTTCAACGCTTTCTCAATGACAACATCGGGACATTGTTTCGCAAAGAGAAACATGGAGAATATTCAAAGACTAACCCGTGACATTTTTGTCGGTATTGACACTTTCCAAACGAAAACGACAATAACGACAAAAGTGACACACTAAAAAAGAAACATACAATGAGTACACATAGATTCATATTAGAACCCTACAAAGGTGTCAGCACTCGACATACTTGTCCGAACTGTCACCGCCAAAGATGCTTTTCCAAATACATTGATACAGAGAAGCAAATCAAGTTCCCAGAATACGTGGGGCGTTGTGATCATGAGCAGAAATGTGGTTATCACTTCACGCCTCGTGATTACTTTGAGCAGAATCCATCTGAGAAAGAAAAGTTTGCAGAGAATAGCTTCGGAAGTTATACACCTATTAAAGAAGTAAAACCGATAGCCATCTCCTACATGGATTTGGATATAGTCAACCAATCATTACGAGGCTATTCTGCGAACAAGTTATTTCAGTTTCTATCGGCCCAATTCGGAGAGACGGAAACATTGAATCTTATGAAGAGATACAAGGTTGGTACATCCAAGTATTGGGATGGTGCAACCGTATTCTGGCAAACGGACAATCGGAGTAAAGTCAGAACTGGTAAGATAATGCTTTACAATTCCAAAACGGGTAAGCGAATAAAAGAACCATACAATCATGTTACGTGGGTGCACTCCGTATTACACAAAGATGATTACAATTTGAAGCAGTGCTTCTTCGGTGAGCATCTGCTTTCCGAAGACAAAAACCGTCCAGTTGCGCTGGTCGAAAGCGAGAAAACGGCAATTATTGCATCTTACTATCTGCCGCAATTCCTATGGATAGCATCAGGTGGAAAGAACGGTTGCTTCAATGTCAACAGCCTATCCGTTTTAGCAGGAAGAAGCGTTGTATTATTCCCTGATTTAGGTGCAACCGACTATTGGCAGAGCAAAATCAGCCTGATGAAAAGCTGCGGAATTGAAGTACAAATGTTCGATTATCTGGAAGCCAACGCTACCGAAGACGAACGCAAAGAGGGCTACGACATAGCTGATTATCTACTCAAAGTGAAGCCTGACGAAGCCATTCTTCAACAAATGATAAGGAAGAATCCTGTCTTGAAAACACTGATAGAGACATTCGATTTAAAGCTCATCAGCGTACAACAAGGCACTCCACAACCGAAGGTTTTACCACCCAAGAAGCGAGGATTCAGACTTTGAACTCAGGGAGAGGAATCGAGACTTTTTTACTGTAGCAAGTTAATGTCGGTGTATTACATTCCCCGACCACTTGCTCCTCAAAAAGTCTGAGGAGGCGGCTCCCGATGGTCACACATTATTCACTAAAAACAGATTCAAATGGAAAAGAAATATACAGTAACACTCCGTCTGTCATATCAGCAATACGCATGGCTTGGTGCGCTTTGCAGACGGAGCAAGCAGACTCAAAGCGAAGTGATCCGTTCGCTCATCGAAAACGGTTCGGTACGTGAACGAATCACGCAAGAGCATATTCACATCATCCGTCAACTGATTGGCGAAAGTACCAATCTTAACCAGTTGGCAAGACAGGCAAACACCTACGGTTTCTTCGCCGTAGCGGACAGATGCAAGGAAATGGCTCAGCACATTAACCTACTTATAAAACGTTTGAAAGATGATAGGTAAACAGACTAAAGGAACATCGTTCGGTGGCTGTGTTAGCTATGTTCTCAAAGAGGAGAAATCCAAATTGCTGGAAGCAGTTGGAGTAGAAGGTACACCCGAACAGATGGCGGAGCAATTTGAGTTACAATCGCTGCTCAATGATAAGGTAAAGAATATTGTCGGACATACTTCGCTCAACTTCTCACCGGAAGATAGCGAACGCTTGAAATATGATGATGAACTGATGTTGCAAATTGCCCACGACTACATGAAACTGATGGGAATCGAAAACACGCAGTACATCATTGCCCGGCACATCGACCGTGAACATCCGCATTGCCACATCGTCTTTAATCGAGTGGACAATGACGGCAAAACGATTAGCGACAAGAATGACTTTCGCAGGAATGAGAAAGTTTGCAAAATGTTGACCGCCAAATATCGCTTGCATTTTGCCAATGGTAAAGACCATATCAAGGAGGAACGATTGCGCCCTTATGACCGAGCAAAGCATGAGATATACAAAGCGTTGAAAGAGGAACTGTCCCAAGTACAAAATTGGGCTGACTTAAAGGATGCACTTGCCGACCGAGACATTGATATGAAATTCAAGGTCAGCCGAACTACACGGGAAATACAGGGTGTAAAATTTGAGTACAACGGTTTTTCTTTCTCCGGCTCTAAGATTAGCCGAGAGTTCAGCTACTTGAATATCGACAACCGACTGGAAGAGAATGCTTGTGCATCCTTGTTTGAATCACCCAAACAGGAATCCAGACATAAGGAAGATAATGTACAACAAAGCGTTTCCCATTCCGATGATGGCTCAAGCATCAGTCTCGGCTTGCTAAACGGCAACTCGTCCTACGATGCCACTGCCGCAGAAGAAGCCGAGTTCAATCGGCTGATGAAAAAGAAAAAGGCTAAGCGCAAGCGAGGCTTTCATTTATAATCCACTTTTTATTAACACTTTAAATCAATTATTTATGGAAGATTTGATTCTAGATTTCAATCTCTACTTGTGTGAGAAGTTCGGCTACAGAAACAGTTGTAGCGTGATGCAAAATGCCAATGGCTTTTGTGTGAACATCAGTGAACGTGATCTAGACTGCTACATCCGCTTCTGGGAGTATAGTTGTGGAAGAGGCAATTTCCCCGACTGGTCTATCATCATTGTGCGCAGTAACTTCAAGAAGAACCAAGAAGAAAGCCTGAAAGATTTGGCTCGCTTCTTCAAGGAGTACATGCCACGCTACGGTTACAAATACCTTTGTACCGAAGGTGATAACTACAAGTATTATCAAACACTCGGTTTAAAGCTCATCTATCGAGGAATCTTTGATCAAAACAATTATGGATTGCCGATTAAAGACTTAAATGTCTGACACATCGTTTAAAATTGAGGAGGGGACTTTTCCTCTCCTTTTCTTATATACCGATAAATCAGAATTTACCGATGCCTGACCGTTCATCAAGAGTGGAAGAAGTTCGTCTCGCTGCTTAATCAAAGCGTTGATTTCTTCAATACATAGTTTGCGTTTCTCCCATAATGGAGATATGATACTTTCATATTTCTCAATCAAAATTGAATTAGGTAATACCATATTATACTCACAGAGGTTTTCTTGACTGATTTTTTTCTGAATAGAACCAGTTTCTATCTGCTTTGCAGGAATGCTCCTAAGCATTTGATAGGTAAACATTAAATATTGTTCGTTTTTGGGAAGAATTATATGTGCGTGATTGTTCACCCAATTCTTACCCCATATATATTGTACGATAGGGAATCCTTTTGAATCAGAAGTTGAACCATCTTCTGCCAACAGAATATAATCTCCATCAAAGATATATTCATTTACATAGTCCATAATACCTGTTGCACCATAGTACGGATAGTTGCCTTTTCTTTCCTCTCTATCTTTACTTGATAAAGGAATGCGTTTTGAATCAAAAAGATTGATAAAATCTTTTAGCTTGCAATTGTCCCATTCATTTGGTATCTTACGTTTCAACTTTTCATTCCAAACCATTTCACCACCGCTCGACTTGTATGGTTTGCCCTCCTCATTCGGAAAGTCAAATTGCACAAACCAGTAATCGTAAAGCTGTTTTGCCATCGCCTCTAAATTCTGATTTAGCAGTCTCTTATATTACAATACTTCGTTAAATTTATACCTAATCCGTTGAGAACAAACAAGTTAATTGACAAAGTTTAGCAAAATAAAATAGGTCAAGTGGCTGATTATCATTATCTTTAATGGTATCCTACCACACATTAAAGGTATGAATAAGACAGCACTTGACCAATATGAGGAAATCGTAACCGATGCTTTGAAAAGTTGTTCGGCGAAGTTACGCAAAAGTTTTGAAACAGCATTCATCCAACTCATGATTTTGTATATGGTACTACCAAGAAAGATAAATTTCACACAAATGGGGCGTTACTCAGATAGCTCGGAACAACGCTTCCGACAGTTGTTTGAACGTGGGTTTGACTGGATGCAGTTCAATCTCTTCCTTATGCGGCAGCGGTTTGGTGAAAGCGCCAGGAAAGCCATTGCCATAGACGCAAGCTACATTTCAAAGTCGGGAAAGAAGACTCCCTTATATCGGCAAGTTCTGGTCGGGATGCGCTTCTGCAATGAAACGAGGATTGGAGATTCTCGGCATTGGCATTATCGACATTGATAGTCGGGACTGTATGATGCTACGTGCGGAACAGACACCGGACAAGGCGTATATGGAAAAGCAAGGCGAAGATTACAACCTTGTGGACTGGTATCTTGACGTACTCCGCAAATACAGGGACAAGTTGCTCGGCATAACACGTTATATCGTTGCGGATGCTTGGTTCTCAAAGGCTAAGTTCGTGGGTGAAGCCTGTCTGCTGGGATTTCATGTCATCAGCCGCCTACGTGATGATGCCGCCTTGTGGTATTCACATAACGGTGTCCGCACAGGCAAACGGGGACGACCGCGTATCAAAGGAGAGAAGATTGATTTTGAGAGACTCGACCTTCAGCATTGCGAGATTCTAGACATTGAAGGAGGAAGGGCTTACTCAGTCAAGGCATATTCAAAAGCAATGAAACGCAACATCAAAGTAGTGGTTCATTATCCGGAATCAGGAGGACATAAAATCTATTTCTCCACCGATCTTGACATGCCGGCCAAAGACATCATCGAATACTACCGTACACGATTCCAGATTGAGTTTTGCTTTCGGGATTCAAAGCAGTTTACCGGACTCAATGATTGCCAAGCAAGAGACTTGAAGAAACTCGACTTCGCTTTCAATGCTTCACTGGCCTCGGTAAACATCGCAAAGGTCATGCGGAAACAATACTATCCGTCGCTTTCCATCGGATTGCTAAAGGCCTATCTGAGTAATATTTATATGTTCAAAAGATTTTTTAGCAAGTCCGGTCTGAAACCGAACAGAACTTTTAATACTAAACTTATCCAAGAACTATTTGGCATAGTGGCAGAAGCCGCTTAGCCGATATGTTGAATTTTTAACGGACTGTTAAGACTATAAGTGAAAGTCACAAAATAGGCTGAAAGCTCAGTGGTCTTCCTCGCCCATTTTGTCTCTTTTAACCCAATTCGGTCGTTAGAACGAATAAAAATAGTCAGTCGCTTTACTTTTCTCGTTCTAATGACTGATTGAGGTTTATCCGCTAAAAGCCCTACTTAGGCCACATATCTACTATAAATTCTTTATTCCAGGCATCTTTCTCCGCTAAAACATATTCCGTTTCCCACTTGCCTAACGAATATCCCACTATATGCAATTCGGCTCCTGTCTTACCGGCCAGCTTAAACTTGCCGCTGGTGTTGACCTTGAACTGATAGTCGGAACCCGTTACTACACTTGCAGACAGATCTGTTGAAACAGAAGGACCTACTTTAACGAAAGGACCTCCGCAATAGGCTATATTGACTTCCGTCTTGAAATATACACCCAGGCTTGCAGCCACTTCACCAGAGTAAGTGATGTTGGTTCGATCTACATAGCAGTTAAACGAATGGTTGTATTCTTTATAAAAGACCCAGCCTCTGTCTCTTGCATAGGAAGGACCCAGCTTAAAGGAAGAATCAAAAGTCATGGGCAGAGTTATGCCTATCGTGCCTTTTGCATGTGCATTACAGTCCATAGTTAAAGTGGGTATAACCATGACCGAAATGTGAATGGGACCTGCTATCGGGAATACAACTACAATAGGAGGATAATAGACTAATGGGACTTCACCGCCGCTTGATTTATCCTTCACATCCCATTCAACGAACAGAGGACCATCCAGTTTGTACTCACCTGTGAAGTAGCAATCAAAGTTACGTAATTTGAACCAGGAAATGTTGATGCCGATTTCAAGGTCTAATGCTGTGTGGGTCTGTACATCCTTCAGTCCAATGCGTAAGCCTTTTTCTTCGTATGAATAATTGGTTATTCCATCCTTGTTGAAAATGTGCCATGTAGCTTCTTGGGCCAGCAGCTCTTCGGCTGTTGCATACTTTTTGCCATTGTCTTCTGTACCGCTGAAGATAACCACGCTGGGATGATAAACGCCGTCTTTGGAATAACGGTTCTTCAAGCCTTTCTCGCCGTAGTTAACATACAATTCCGTGCTCAGCTTGAAGTCGCCATGCTCTATCAGGTCTGCCAATGTACCTTGGGTTGTCGTCAGAATAGCATCCTTTCCGTTTGCCGATACATTTGATACCTTCCGAATGAAAGGTGGCGTGTCAATGCTGCGCCATATAGACAACACATCGTTCTTGTTTACCTTTGTCTTTATCTTATCCAGGTATGCCTGGCTCACACGAATCTGTGTTGTGTCAGCATTTAAGATCTCCACATCGTTCGGATTGATAAAATCAAAATAGTTGAGAGCTTGGGCATTTTCTGCAAGCTCAATTTCGCCTTTCTCAATAGGCGGATCGGGAGAAACATTGTTATCGTCATCGTTGTCACAAGATATTACCGTAAGTGATACGAAGAACAAGGCAAGAAAAGCAAACTTGCCTGATTTGAAAAAAGACCAATACTGCTTCATAAATGTGGATTATTTTACGCCTTCCAGGTTTCTTGGAAGAACCTGATAATACATGGAAGCGTGAAACCGGAACACCGCATTTTGAGTGGAGTCACAACAAAACAAGCATAACGCTTCCTCAATTGTTGATATACCTAATTTCCGCAACACTTTTGTACAAGAATAATTTAAAGCACTGAGTAGTAATGTATTACCCAGTGCTTTGTCATGTCAGAAGATTCACTTAACTTCGTGTTGCAATAAAAATCAAACCAATCTTCAGCAGACATGGCTAAAGTACAAATAAAATTCGATTCAATCACACCTTTTGGCGGAATATTTTCAATCATGGAGCAATTTGATGCTCTTTTATCGGACGTAATCGACTCCACATATAGGACTGCGTAGCAGAACCTATGGTTACCAATACAGTGAAATCATCCGTTCTCTCATGTGCGTATTCTTCTGTGGCGGCTCGTGCATTGAAGACATATCCACTCATCTCATGCCCCATCTTTCCCTGCATCCCAAACTTAAAACCTGCAGCGCAGACACGATTCTTCGCGCCATAAAAGAACTGACTACAGACAACATAACGTATTCATCTCCAGACTCAGGTAAATCATATGACTTCAATACAGCTGACACAATGAACGAATTGTTGGTCAAGTCTCTCATTGCTACCGGAGAATTAATATTATATATAAGAACAAAATTATTAGAATTATGAAAGAAAACATCATTCAGGCGATAGTTGCGGAAATGCAGCGTGACTTAGATTGCCGACAAATGGCACGGCTTAAAGCTGTGCTTACATCAGAACTGCATAATGTAGAAATCATTGAAAAGAGCGATTGTGCCACACAGCAAACGCAGGAGAATGAACATCTTCTTAACTCTTTTATATCAGCCAAAAAGATAGAGGGATGTTCAGAAAAGACATTAACTTACTACCGTAATACCATTGAACGGTTGTTAGTCACGCTTTCATTGGCAATTTGTCACATTACGACAACAGATATTCGTACTTATCTATCCGATTATCAAGAAGAACACCAATCGAGCAAAGTGACCATTGACAATATGCGACGAATCTTTTCCAGCTTCTTTGCATGGTTGGAAGATGAAGATTATATCGCCAAAAGCCCGGTAAGACGCATTCACAAGGTTAAGACAGATTCACTTGTAAAAGAGGTGCTTTCTGACGAACAATTGGAGCAACTTCGAGATAGTTGCACGACCAAACGAGATCTTGCTATTATAGACTTTCTTTCATCCACGGGTATTCGTGTGGGTGAGTTGGTCAAACTGAGCCGTGAAGATATTGATTTCCACGAACGGCAGTGCGTGGTGTTCGGAAAAGGTAACAAAGAACGTGTTGTTTACTTCAACGCCCGTACCAAACTACATTTGCAACAATATCTTAATGAGCGAACAGACAGCAATCCAGCCTTATTCGTTTCCCTCAATTCGCCACACTCACGACTGACTATTAGCGGTGTGGAAGTTAGAATCAGAAAAATGGGGCAAGCACTTTCTATGCCAAAAGTTCATCCTCACAAGTTCCGTCGTACCCTTGCAACAATGGCTATCGACAAAGGTATGCCCATCGAACAGGTGCAGCGACTACTTGGTCATGTACGCATTGACACAACACTGCACTATGCCATTGTGAATCAAAACAATGTAAAGTTGGCGCATAAGAAATATTTGGGATAACTGAACCACAAGAATCTGCCTAAAATTATGTAACTTTGCATCCAAAACAGGATGTATATGACTAAGTTATCATCAATCGCAGATTATGTAACCGACAAAATCAGTAGCAACGATATTGCCTTACGCGAATATGTTACTACAGACTGCATATTACAAAACAAAAAAGGACGGGAAATTGCAACCAATCTTCCGCCACAGTCTTGTTGTCTCACTCGCTATCAACATGGCGATGTATTAATAGCAAATATCAGACCATATCTCAAAAAGGTTTGGTTTGCAGATATAGACGGTGGAGCCTCTTCTGACGTGTTGGTTTTTAGAGCTAAAGAGGGACATTCGCCAAGTTTTCTTTATGCCGTACTACTTCAAGATTCTTTTTTTGACTATGTAATGCAAGGAGCCAAAGGAAGTAAAATGCCTCGTGGAGATAAAGAGCAAATTCTAAGATATGAAATGCCAACACTTTCTTGTTCGGAGGAAAGCATTGGCACATTTTTCTTGAATCTTGACCAAAAAATCAGACTCAATGAGCAGATAAATCAGAATTTACCGATACTTGACCGTTCATCAAAAGTGGGAGAAGTTCGTCTCGTTGCTTAGTAAGGAATTCGTTTTCTTTTTGAATTACAAACTGTTTGTTATTAAGAGCTGACACTTGCTTTTCCCATAAATCCAAGATTGCATCACTTGGCTTTAGAATTGGAAATTTCAGCACGTCTTCACGAGACACCTCTTTGAATGTTGTTCCAGTGCCTAGTTGTTCTATCTGCTTGATGTGAATGTTTAGATAATAATACAGGTAAGTTGATATGTTTTCCGCTTTGGGAACAAAGCTCTTAAATCCTTGATTGGTACACAACTCAGTCTTAGCAATAGATAACAGACCTATTGGCGCACGGCTTGACATCAATATTGTATTTGGAGGCAATAAATGAGTACTGCAAGAATTATATCCTGCTTGCGAAATATTGCGTTCTCCTTGATATACAAACTTTTGCTTCTGGTCAGATAAATCTTTCGGAGTAATCCAAACAATATCTCCTCCATAATTTTGTTCATTAATAGTAGAAGGGGTTGCACCATTGTAAACATCAGCAATATCCTCTATATTTTTGTTTTCCCAAGATGCAGGAATCTTACGTTTCAACTTCTCATTCCAAACCATTTCACCGCCACTTGACTTATATGGTCTTCCATTCTCATCTGGAAAGTCAAATTGCACAAACCAGTAATCGTAAAGCTGCTTTGCCATTGCTTCTAAATTCTGATTTATCGAACGGTTTATAGCCGTTTTCCCATCGATAGTACGAATAGTTTTGGCCAGTTTCTTTTGCTCAGCAATAGAAATTGGCTTTATTTCAATGGCTTGGTATGCCTGCTCTAGTTGTAGGTTCTTAATTCCTGAAGTTTTGCCCTCAAAATTGAAGAAAGCTCCCATGTTATAAAAGTGCTGAATGTAGAGATAAATGTATTCCGCATCCCACTCTTTTTTCACACGGAATGCTGCGCAAAAGTTTGAACAATCAACCGATTGCAACTTTTCTATAAGGTTAGGCGTTATAAGGCAAACTCTTCCTGTCGATTGTGTGGGGCTGCCTCCTGATTTTTCTACAATTATATCACCTACTTGTAGCAGCTTATTTTCATAACTACGTTTTGAAATATACCTTTTGGGTATATGATTATAATCTTGGTTTTTGATGGGCTCAATATCTGCACCACGTACACAGAAGACTTCGCAAGGAGTGTCTTCCGTATGTGATTCATTGCCCCAATCACCTGATATAAAAGTCTCTATGGTTTCTATTAGTTTCATTATTAAGAAATCAGATAGCGTTAATACTTATTGAAAGGATGACAGATATGAGCGCAACTATCAATGCCCACTTTGCAATTAAACGAGAGTATTTTGCTTCATACAATGATGCAAGAATACTATGGTATCTTTGCTCTTGACAAGCTTTATAGCCTTCTGGTGTGAGAGACATTTGCTGTGAGTTTTCATCAAAATTGATGAGACCCAACCATAACATTTCATGGACCCAAAGTTCAGTTTGTGCATGAATAGAGTCAATATAGTCAAATGTGCATTGTTTGTCAAGATACGTATGGATGTCCTTATATGATACATAGTCCTTACCAATATAAAATTGATTGGCAAGTAAATAATCCAAGATTTTACAGAATAGCCAATATTTCACTCGGCAATCTTTTGATATTTTGGTTTCACTTTTAAGAAATTCTTTAATTTCAGTCATTATATCTAATCGTATATATTTACTTTTGTAGTTTTATTACCAGTTTCTTTTTTCTTCAAAATTAGCTATTTTCTTTGACTCCCAATGCTCGTTGAGAATTTCGTAGAAGCGGTCATATATCTTTCTTTTAATAGACTCAGAGTCAAATTCGTTATCATAATAGCATTGGCTATAATCCACAAAGAACCGCTCTTGCGGCAATAGTTTCTCGTACTCATTGTCCAATACCCCCTCTATGGCGTCCTCTAAGCAGGGTGATATTTCATCGTAACACTTGCTTTGGTACTCTATTGAGAGAATATTAAAAAAGTTAAACGAAGAAGGATAATCATCTGTACCTATGTGAATGTTCCAGGAGTTTATTTTACGAATGGCTCGCTTACAAAGACTGTTTATGATGCCTTTTGCAAAATACTCGCATTGATCCTGTACTTCTTGGATAAGTTTTTCGTCTTCTGTCATACTATATCTATATTATTCACCCAACATTCCCCTAACTTCTTTATCGAAGTCAGAATCAATCCGTTGGGTTTTATTAAAAATATCGTATTCGCTTTCTGCCTTTGTCTTGGCTTGTGCCGCAGAGATTCGCCCTTTGTCGGGCAATATCTGATATTTGCGGAAAGTCAGAAACTCATTGACACTGGCTGCAAATTGCTCCATATTGAACGTGTTTTCACGCTCTATAAGGTCTTCTATATAGTCGAAATATCCTGTTACTACACGTTCCAACCGACGGATTTCATTTTCCTGCAAATAGTTCTTGGCTATTGACACATCCGATTTCAAGATACGCCCATCGGGAGCATTCTTCCATGTAGTCAGCCCCATGTGTTCTTGGGTATGGTCAGCCTTAGTGTAGATGATTTCTGCTGCTGTTTGCCCGGTAATGGCATAGTGAAAACGGTTCTGTATCATGGCATAGAAATCGTGTGTGGTAGGCGAGTTCTTGTCATAGTCAATACTGCACTCTGCATATATATCGGTAATCTGTTGCCAAATACGCCGTTCACTGGCACGGATGGAACGTACCCTTTCCAACAATTCACGGAAATAGTCTTTTCCGAATACTGCCGTTCCCTGTTTTAAGCGTTCATCGTCAAGCACAAAGCCTTTCTTGATATACTCATTCAGAATCTTGGTAGCCCACTGACGGAACTTGGTAGCTTTTGGAGAAGATACACGATAGCCAACAGCAATAATCATATCAAGATTATAGAAATCAACCAACTCTTCAACCTCGCCTCTTATGCCTCGATTTACGACGGTTGCAATTTTTGCAACCGTCGTGTCTTGCTGTAATTCTTCCTCTCTAAATATATTGGCTATGTGGCGGCTAATACCTGATTTATCAATACCGAAAAGCTCTGCCATAGCCTTTTGCGTACACCAAATGGTTTCGTCTTTTATAACCACCTGTACTCTTCCCTCTTTATCGGGAAGATTGTATAACAAAAACTGTATTTCGTTACTCATTGTTTCCTACATTTTCGTTGAACTGCAAAGCATCCAACTGCTTCATAATTTCCTCTTCCAACCGATGGCTTTCTTTAAATTGCTCGGAGAGTATTTGTTTATAATTTGCCATACGGTTGTTAAACTCTTCTTCCGTTATATCTACATAATCTATCTTGATGTCGAAATATTGTCCAGCAGAAAGAGAATAGCCCTTTTCCTTTATCTCATCGTAAGAAACAGCTACGGAAAAATCCTCTACAACTTCTTTGTTGCGGAACGTATTGACTATTAAATCTATCTCATTATCAAGCAAACGTCGTTTCTGGTTATTGCCTTCTTTATATTCTTCACCTAATTTGCTTGCATCAATCAAAATTACTTTATCTGCTGTTGCCGACTTATCAAAGAATATAACGGACACATTCGTTCCGGTAGTAGCAAATACATTAGTAGGCATTGATATACATCCACATACTATATGTTCATCTACAATTTTTTGAAGAATATTATAGGCAACAACATTGTTACGTTTTTTTGATGTAATAAAACCAGTTGGGACTACGACAGCTGACTTCCCTGTATCCTTTAAAGAGTTTATTACATGCTGTAAGAAACACAAATATATTCCCATCTGAGGCTTTTCGGGATTGATTTTTTTAACCTTATTCGGAACTCCAGCCCAAAACCGAATCGTATCAGCAGCTAATGTATCACGATACTCTGGAAAATCAAGTTTAAATGGAGGATTTGAAACGATAAAATCAAATTTCTTCAATGCGCCACTTAATTCTGTATGTGATGGTTCTGTCAATGTATTGCCCTGTACAACATTTGGCAGAGAAGCAGACAAACTATTCAGAATAAGGTTTAGACGCAACATTTCACTCGACTTTTCTGATATATCCTGACTATAAATCGAGCATCTATCTTCTCCTATCTGATGAGCAAGAGCCATAAGCAATGTACCTGTTCCAGCCGATGGGTCGTAACAAGTCACGCCTCGTAAATCTGCATTGTCCCCGACCAATAATCTCGCCATAACTTGGGCTATGGCACGTGGAGTATAATATTCGGCATATTTACCACCTCCGGCATTATTAAATCCCTTCAGCAAATGCTCGAATATTCTTGAAAAGAAGTCATACTTCTCAATAAATACATGTTCAAAATTGAATGAAGCAACATTACGCATCAGCGATTTTGCAAATTCATCACGCTTTTGTTGGTCAGTTACAAATGTTGTTATGGCACTGAAGATATTTACCTTACTTTTTCCGGAAGTTGTTACAGAAAAGGTATCTGCATTGATATTGGCTATATCTATTAATGTAGCATCCAACAATGTAGAGAAATCTCCCTTTCCTGTGAAATTATATAGATGAGAGAGTGTATGTTCAGGTTTAAGTCTCGGCACAGAAGCAGGCAAATAACTGAAAAGGTCTTCTACCTCTTCCTCTGTAAATGTATCATATTCGGCATCCCACTTTTCTGCTTTGCTTAGCCGTTCTCCGTACATTTTATCTCGCTTGGCTTCATAGCCGAACTTATCATTAAAGAACTTGTACAGAAACATTTCTGTGACAATTTTATATTCGCTTCCTGTTCCTGCCAAACCAAATGCACCTGTTGTACTTTTCAAAGAATCAATCAGGGCAATCGTTGATTCTGTTATATTTATATCGCTCATAATCAATATGCAAAATTACGTTGTTGGAAATATTCTGTTGTGATAAGATTGTTGATATATTTACGGTCTGTCAAATTTGCCTTAATTCCAAGGTCTATTAATTTACGACCAATAATAGCCAATACATCACGCTTAAAGGCATCTTCATTATCCAAAACATTGATATTCAAGAATAACATATTGTCTATTTGAGACTTCATCTGTGACAGATTCTCGGCTATTTCATATTCGTGTGCAGATATAATAGGCTGTTCACGTTTTTGATTTTCCTCCTCAATCCGCTTGTGAATACGAACAAAACGCTCATCACCCTTATATTTTTTCTTCAAGATATTATTCCGTCTGTTTATTTCCCGAATCTTTTTCATTACATTATCCATGTAATCAATGCTGTCTTTTGCATCTTGAGTATTTTGCGGAACAAAACCTTTTTTACGGAAATATGCTCGGAACTCATCTGCAAGGATGACATATTTTTCTTCATTCCTATCAAAATTGGCATCAAATTCAGTTTGTACCTTTTCGCAACGCTCACGAATATCATTGACAACAATTCTCAGTTCCTCAGATATTCCCTTTTTGAACTCAAATTCCAATTCTGACAGAGCGACATTGATTATTCCGGCAACATCTGCTTTATGCTCTGTACTTTCAAACAGATTCATCCTCTCTATGCGATGCGTAACCTCTGTAACCAAAGTAGGAATACCACCAAAAGCCAAAGACTCTATTTTTTCTTTCAATTCATCATCACCAAAGGCTCTGACTTGATTCAAAATAGCTTTAGCATCATTCAATACTGACCGTAGTTCATAGAGCCTGTCTTTATCCTCAATTTCATCAATTTCCTGTCTGAACTCTTCCGGATTATCGCAAGTGAAATTAAAGAGAATACTCTTGATTTCTTTCATTTTCGCTATTATCTCTTCCTTATCTTCGATAATAGCATTACCAACAGGCTCGTCCTGTTGGATCTCCTTAATATCCGCTGTACGGTTTAATTCTCTCAGATAGCGGTCATTTGTAGAATCAAAGTTTTCCTTTATATCTACAAAGTCAACCACATAGCCATATTTAAAATCTTTATACGGACGATTTACACGCGTAAGAGCCTGTAACAAATCATGACCGTCAAGACTACGTCCCAAATATAGTTTCTTCAACCTGGGAGCATCAAATCCGGTAAGCAACATTTGATTGACAATCAGTACATCTACTGTCTGCTGCTTCTTATATTCTTCAATATATGCCTTTCTTTCTAATTTGTCTCCTTCATCATGCAATATCAGAGAGGCACGTAATGGTTTGGCATGACCATACGCAACCATTGGCTCTGCTACCATTCCCAACTGTTCTTCCCATTTATCTTCAATGCGCTGCGCAAATCTAAAACGCTGCTGCCATAAACGAAACATTTCACGAGCCTGTGGATTTGTTTTGCACACGATCATTGCCCCGATAGAATCATCAGCTTGTTCTTTTCTGAATCTTCGCAAATCAGAAATGATATAATCAAGCAAAGCATTCAGGTAACTTTCATGCTCAATTATTTTATTTTTGTCTATATCACTTTTCTTGACCTCTACGTTTCCAGCCAATTTATCAAGAATGCTCTCAATACGCTCTTTATAAATGGTTTCTATCGGTTCACGCATCAGTTTTAGCGTATAACCATCCGCTATCGACTTATCATAATAGTAGGTGTCAATGTAATCACCAAAGACACGCCAAGATTCTTTTTCTTCTCGCAACAAAGGAGTTCCTGTCAATGCGATTTTTACAGCATCCTTATCAGCTTCCAGAAGATTTGCAAGAAAACTACCCTGTGGACTATATCCTCTGTGTGCTTCGTCTATAAAGAATACACGCTGAAGATTAGTATTATAGCCTGACTCTATCTGTATTTTAGTGGAATCCTCCTTAAATTTCTGTATGTTTACAACCATTATTTCCGCTTTACCCTCACTGTTCACTACAGGGGTGGTATCGCGGATATCTTTCATTAAATCATCCCGACTATTGACATTCCTTACGACTAAGCCACGTGCAACAAACTCATCACTCGCCTGCTCCATCAGCGCAATACGGTCCACTATAAAGTAGAATTTAACAGCCGTCTCGCGTTTTGCATAATAATCGGTCAAACTACGAACTGAATAATACGCCAATGCTGTCTTGCCACTGCCTTGTGTATGCCATATTATTCCACTCTTGACACCTTTAGATAGTTTTTTGCGAATAGCCAATGATGCAAACAATTGCTGATAGCGCATCACATGTTTTTCAAGAGTTGTGATTTTACTGCCATCTTCCAGCTCTATAGTTCGATTAACATACGCAAAGCCATATCTTAACAGAAACAAAAACCTCTCCCGGCAAAGCATTGATGTCAAAACACGATTCGTTGGAGTATCTACCTTCTTATTGGTTTCATAATCGGGCAAGTTTTTAATAACGATACAGTTCCTATGTTTGAGAACCTGTTTTTCTGAATCTTCCGTCAACGCTAAATATGGATATTTCGACACGAAAGTAGCATCAGCCTCTCTAAACACATTAAAGAAAGCTCTCTCTTTTGCTGCACAACAATAAAATGCACCTTGTATCGGAACTCTGTTTTCATTATCGTATTCCTGATTATTGGAAAAAATCATCAATTGGGTAAGATTGATAAAGCGACGAAAACTCTTGCTCCGCATCCGTTTATTAATCCTATCCCGCTCTGCTAAAATTCCATCGTGATTATTAGGCTTCTTGACTTCGATAAAAGCTAAAGGCAAGCCGTTTATAAAGCACGTAATATCCGGACGGAAGCTATCACCGGATTCGACATTTTCGCATGTAAACTCTGTCGTAACGTGCCATTCATTATTATTCGCATCAGCGAAATCTATCAACTTCACACCACTGTTGGAAGAAAGCATAGTATAGAATTCCTTGCCCAAATCATCATTATTCAAGATTCCGACAATTTTATCCAGTAACTGGCTGCATTCCAAGTCCGTCAAAGCAGGATTCAGACGTTTTACTGAACGGATAAAAATATCCGTCAAAATATTCGTTTGGGGATTGTATGATGTTAAATCATCCAAATATGTATAACCGAGCTTGCAAAGATGCAATGCAGCCGGGACTTGTACTCTTGTATTCTCCGTAAAGTTTTTCATTGCATTTTACCTTTCCTCTTTATCTGTTATCAAATCCTTTAAATCCACCTGTAAAATCTCAGCAATCCGCTGAAGTGTTTCCAAATTCGGCTGAATTCTATTGCACGCATAAGCATTGACCATGCTAAAACTTTTATCAAGTTGCTTGGCTAACCATGTCTGGGAGATGCCTTTATCCGACAAAACAGTCTTTATTTTATTTAGCTTCATTGTTTAATGCGATTTTATAGTGCAAATATAGCGAATTATATTCGATAATGGTGTATATTTGCATTAAGAAAAGGCTATACTTAAATAAGTTATACCTCAAAACAGTTGAAATTAGACATATTTATGCAAAATCTTCGATTACGAATATAACAGTAAGTACAACTATCCTCAAAATCACTGAAGTTGAATAACAATGGGAAAGACTGTAACAACATATTTAATCGACGGAGATCCTAAAGGAACTCAATATGCATTCATTAGCAACAAAATTTGCCAAATGTTTGTCGTACCACGTTCTAATCTCTCCTATTTGAATACACAAGAGAAATTACAAAAACCTGCATTCTATATATTACTGGGGGAAGATGAATCAACAAAACCGCAGGCATATATAGGTGAAACGGAAAATTTCAAAGAACGTGTAAAAGACCACGACAGCAAAAAAGCGTTTTGGCAAAAAGCACTCATATTCGTATCGAAAGATGCCGATATGACTAAAGTTGATGTGCAATACCTAGAACATAAAGCGATAGCCGAAGCCAAGAAAGCAAACGCTTTTGTTTTAAGCGATAATAAACAAATCCCTAAAGCACCGAATCTACCAGAGCATCAACAGGACTCAATGGATGAATTTTTCGAAGATGTGAAGTTTCTGGCATCATTTATCGGTTGCAATATTTTTGATGTATCACAACCCAAAGAAGAACATCTATTCTACACCAAAGGTAGAGGATGCAATGCAAAGGGCTTCTATAGTTCCGATGGCTTTACAGTCCTAAAAGGAAGTACTGTTGCCAAAACAATGGTTCCGTCTTTCAACTGGAAAGAAAAACGAGAAAAGATGCTTCAAGATTACACTTCTACTGAGAACGGAATATTGGTATTGACATCAGATAAAACTTTTTCAAGTCCCAGTACTGCCGCAGATTTCTGTATTGGTAGCAGTAATAATGGCTGGTTGATATGGAAAGACAAAGATGGAAACACATTGGATTCAGTTTATAGAAAACAGCTGGATTAATAACATATCAATTGGAAGCATATATGGAAGAAAAAGGATTGTTTGGAAATTAGCAGGAATGTAAAATACACAATCAATTGAAAATCAATCTATGTCAAAAGCAAAGCTAAAAAAACACTTGTTGTCACTTACAAAAGAACAGATAACCGACATTGTTCTTGAACTATACGATGCACGTAAAGAGGCAAAAGATTATCTGGAGTTTTATCTTGCCCCAGATTGCAACGCTGAATTAGAAAAGAGCAAGAAAGCTATCAGAAACGAGTTCTTCCCAACTCGTGGATTTTCCGAAAAGCCGTCATTTGCCAAATGTCGAAAAGTCATTTCCGATTTTCAAAAGCTAAAACCGGAGCCGACCACTGTTGCCGATTTAATGTTGTTCTATATCGAACAAGGATGCGAATACACACTTGAATTTGGCGATATGTGGGAACAGTTCTATACAACACTGGAGGGAAATTTCGACAAAGCTATGCGCTTTATCTTTCTCAACGGATTGTTAGCCTGTTATTACGAACGGATTGAAAAGCTTATTGATAGCGTATCGGATTGTGGTTGGGGATTTTATGATACATTACAAGATATTTATTCTGAATATCGGTAGTGTTTTTAATCTTTGATAAAGCCTTGCCCTACACAAAAAAGTAAGGAACTGAACCTGTGCGCATAATGGCACAGATTTAGTTCCTATCCTGTCCCTTTAAACTACTCCATTGATTCCCGAATAATACGCAAAGTTTCTTTCTTATACTCTTTGCGGTCATATTCAAATCCTCTGCACATCCAGCAACTACACGGAGTTCCTGTAGTTTTGTAAACTTGTGCCCATTTGTCTTTTGCCAACTCAAACCAATGAGGATGTTCATAATAGCTTCCATCCTCACGAATGATGCAATGACCATAAGCGGCATACAGAATCATACGAGTCTTAAACACACGAGCCATTTGTTGGCGTCTCCACAATTTATTTCTTTTGTCCATCGTCTCTTTCTATTAAAGTTAGGATGAACAATGATGTTACTTTGGTGAGACTTAATATATCCATAGCATAATACCTTTAATGTTATACCCTTTCGGATACAAAATTAAGACAAAACATCAACAATATACCAGTATGGGTATAATTTGTTTGTATCTTTTAGAGGTATGTAATACGCGCATACATTTTTTATGCGAATAATTCAACCTTATTACACTTTTCCCAACGTATATCACCCATTGCACATTGCTCTACACTTTTTCAAGCGAATCAAACGTAAACCTTACAAAAGTTTTCAGGTTTTATGACCGATTCTATCATCCAACACCTTCTGGAAAATAAAAAACACACCGCAAACCACAGAAATTCCAAGAAAACCACTACCTTTGTATTCAACAAGTGTTCTGTAACATACCTGCGGAAATGCCCTATCATTCAACACCTTGTATCTGATAGCGGACATTCGCAAAAAAGGCTAAAAGAAAGCGGTACAACACATATATGCAAAGCTATGAAATACACCGATTTGCATTTGTCCCCACATTCTGTGTATTTGTCAAAACAGAGGTTGTACCGATTAAAATGAACAGTCACTGATAATCAGTGATGTAAATATGCTGTATTGTACTTTATTTAATATAGAACTATTTATCCATTGCCTATTATTTAGCCGTGTGGCAATAAGAATATTTTCATTTATATAATGTAATGCAGAATCACTAATATAAGAATTATATTCGGCAAAAAGACGATTTTGTATCAGATAACGCTCCATGTCAGTAAGCCTCCCTTGCTTCAACTCATCCTTTATCAAAGAAATATACCGTTCTTTTTCTTCCTCGTATTGTCTACGCATCACGATAGTCTTATCCAGAACAGACAAAAGGCTATCTATTGCAGATGCATACATACCAAGCGAACATGGCAACAGCATTATTATTAAAATCAAGATACGCATCATAGGTTAACATTGTGACATAACTTCGCAAAGTTACAATTTTCTTCTGTTATGAAAATACGATTTTAGTATTTTCTTTGGCATTATAAGTCGTACATCATAGGGATTATACATCTACCGAAATTCATATTTCCTCTACTTCGGATAGCTTTTAAAGCTTTTATGGCAGTTTTCAAACCTCCTTCTGCCTAATAATGGCTAACATTGCAACCGAAACCAAAGGTTGACATCAACATGAGAAAGACATTATTATTTTTATACCTTTTATCTCTCGGCAGTATTGCCGCATACGGTCAGACACGTCTGACCCAAGACCCCAAACTGGAACGACAACTCCACGAAAGCGGACTGATACATCAACCCCTCCCCCTGGATATTGAAAACTCTTTCGAAACCAACGGATGGAAAAAGGAGGTCTTGCAAAGCGCTCCTCTCACCCGCTCGGCAGGTACAGAGGGATGGAGTCATTCCGGCGCAGGAAGCATGTCCTTCAGTACGGAAAAGACCGTTTCCGGCAAAGGCAGCATCAAACTGCAATTCTCCACATTCACCGGGAAAAGGGCGACCGGCTCTCCTTCCGACCCAGACTATGCCACCTACGGAAACAGCAGTGTTACCTATCATCTGGACGGCGCCAATCTGGAGAAGTACAACCGCATCGTATTCTCCATCTATCCCGATTGCGACGGCGCGCGCATCGTCAACATGAACCTCACGTTTCGCAATGCAGATACTCCTGCCAAGAAAGGATATAATCAGCCTTCGGGTTCACACCTCATTAACCTTATTAATAAGGAGTGGAACCAATGCTTCCTCGAAATAGACGAGTATCAGCGCGACAAGGTGATGTCCATCACCTTCAGCACAGCCCTCAAAGGCAAAGACCGGACAACAGGAGATTCAGCTATCTACTACCTGGACAATCTACAACTGCAAACGGTGAAAGCCCCTGAGAAAGTCAGCGGATGGATACCTGCCGATGGAAAAATCTCCTACTCGACAACCGGCTATGCCGTCAACCACCCCAAAACCGCCCTCATCAACACAAACCTCACCATAGACGCCGGAAAGCGCTTCCAACTGCTTACCACGGACGGAAAAGTGGCTTACGAAGGAGACATCCGAAAAGAGAAAACCACTCTCGGAGAATTTGGCCTTATTGATTTCACCTCCTTCAATAATCCCGGAGAGTATCAGCTGAAGGTCGGAACATCGCTAACTCCCACCTTTCGGATTGGAGAACGGCTTTGGGAAGATTCACAATGGAAAGTGCTGAATTTCATCTTTTGCCAACGCTGCGGGCATCCAGTTCCCGGCAAGCATGCCTCCTGCCATGCAGACCTGATGTCCCGGCATGACGGACGCAGTATCTCCTACTCCGGTGGATGGCACGATGCGGGCGACTTGTCCCAGCAGACCCTGCAGACGGGAGATGTGGCTTTCGCCCTGCTCGAAGCCTATAATAAACAAAGAAACACCAACCCCACCCTCGCCGCCCGCCTGCGCGAAGAAGCGGAATGGGGAGTGGAGTTTATGCTAAAGAACCGCTATGGAGACGGCTACCGCGCCAGCAGCATGGGATTGCTAATCTGGCAGGATGGTGTATTCAACACACTGGACGACATATCTTCTGTACGCGTGCAGAACATGGCATTCGACAATTTCCTCTATGCCGGATATGAGGCGTATGCCTCCATGACGCTGGACAACGACCCGATGCAGCAGGAATATCTTCTGCGCGTGGCCGAAGAAGATTTCGCTTTCGCCATGGAGAAATTCAAAAAAGACGGTTTCGACCAGTTCGTCCAGCCTTACGAACACAGTTACAACACTTCGAAAAGTCAGTATATGGCTACCATCTCCTGGTCGGCAAGCCAATTATACAAGCTGACCGGAAAACCTTCTTATGCGGACATCGCCGCCGAATACATCCGCTACACCCTCGACTGCCAGCGCACGGAACCGCTGAAAGACAAAGACGGGACACGCGGATTCTTCTACCGGGACAAATCCCGCAAATCCATCGTACATTACATACACCAGTCGCGCGAGCAGGTCTATATGCAGGCTATGGTGATGCTTTGCGAAACCCAGAAGGAGCACCCCGATTACCCTAAATGGGTGAATTCCATACAACTATATGGAGACTATCTGAAAGGAATGATGAAATATACCCATCCCTACGGTATGATTCCAAGCGGTGTTTACCATGCAGAGGAATATAAGGATACCACCAACTTCTACGCCCTCCATCTGTTTCCACCTGCCAATGCCAAGGAACTGTACACGGAACAGATTAAACGAGGAGTACAACTGGACAAAGAGCACTACATGAAACGCTTCCCCGTGTGGTTCAACATTTTCAACGGCAATACCGCCATCCATCTTTCCAACGGAAAGTCCGCCGCCATCTGCGGAAACTTCCTGAAGGACAAGGAACTGCTCAACATCGGTCTGGAACAGTTGTACTGGACCGTAGGCAAGAATCCTTTCGGACAATCCTTGATTTATGGAGAAGGACACAACTATCCGCAACTGAATACCTTCTCTTCGGGAGAAATGACAGGAGAGATGCCCGTTGGTATCCGTACCCTGGGTAACGACGATGTCCCCTATTGGCCGCAAACCAACAATGCCTGTTATAAAGAGGTATGGGTTACCTCGGCAGGCAAATGGCTGTCTCTGACTGCGGAATATTAGATAATGAAGAATTAATAACTGATAAATTACAAATTATGAAACATCTGCTTATTTTATTGTTTACGGCTTGCACCTTGCTGACGTACGCACAAGTCCCCGAAGGTTATCCGGCAAACTATGCCAAAGCTCCTCGCTTCAAGGCCTTGATTTATTACACGCAACATGCGGAAGAAGCACACGTACAATTTGCAGAACAAGCAACCACTTTCTTCAAGAAGCTCAATTACGGTGACGGCTTTGTTCTGGATATTACTACCGATTTTTCAAAATACCCATACGAGAAACTGAAAGAATACAATGTCATTATCATGCTTAACACATCCCCCAACACCAAGGCCGAACGCGATGCTTTTGAGCAATATATGGAAAACGGAGGCGGTTGGGTAGGTTTCCACGCAGCTGCCTACAACGACAAAAACACGCATTGGCCCTGGTTCGTTAAGTTTCTTGGTGGTGGGGTGTTCTATTGCAACAACTGGCCTCCCCAGCCGGTATTGGTCGAAGTCGACAACGAAGAACATCCCGTTACCAAGAATCTGCCTGCATCATTCGTGGCTCCCGCCAGCGAATGGTACCAATGGACTCCCAGCCCCCGCCAGAATAAGGACGTAGAAGTACTCTTGTCCCTATCGCCCAAGAACTATCCACTGGGTATCAAGGATGTAGTGAATTTTGGCGACTTCCCCATCGTATGGTCCAACAAGAATTACAGAATGATTTACCTGAATATGGGGCATGGTGACGAAGAGTTTATCGACGGTACACAGAACCTGCTATTAGTTAATGCTTTCCGCTGGGTAGTGAGCAAAGACAAAAGCGGCAACCCGTTCCTCAAATAAAACGGTTTCCATAACAGCAATCAAGAGAATAAATAGGGGATAATTCCCCTATTTCCTATGTTAACACTACGTTTTTATGCCGAAACAGATACTTTTCGAAGGAAAAGTATCTGTTTCGGTCGTTTTATATAGATACCCTTGCCAGTTCCCAACGGGCCGAAATGACAGTTTCATATCGTTGAAACCAAAAGTTTCACTTGCTGAAACTTTTAGTTTTACGAAAGGAAACTAAAGGTTTTCCTTAATGAAACCAATTATTTTCCCAATTAAAACTTCTCGTATTTAGCCTCAAAACTAAAAGTTTCATGCTGAGAACTAAGATAATAGCCACTTTTACGATTCACCCAATAAATAGGAGGCATCATCTTTTAGAAAGATTGGAAAGCGTGATAGATGGTTGTAACGTTTTTTATCTGTCACGGGTATCTATCACGCTTTAATTGATTTATAATCAAAACAATACACCCATTTGCGTGATAGCATGACAGATGTTTTGCCAAAACAAACTTTGTGAAGGAACAAAAAATCCCCGGTATTATTCACAAGGAAATACCGGGGACTCTTCAGAAAAAAACAATCAAAACTTATAACCAGCCAGGGTTCTGTGTCAAGCCACCTTTAGCTCTATCCATTTCCGACTGGTCAATTGGAAAGTATCTGAACTTCTCCGTCCAACCTTTGTTACCTAAAATCTCTGTTCCTTTATCGAAACGCAGAATATCAAACCAACGCTGCATTTCATCCATAAACTCATACCCACGCTCTTCAAAAAGAATATCCAACAGCTCCTGTTTGCTCTTTCCGGCCAAGTTGATACGATGCTCTTTGTCTTTGAAAGCGCGGTCTCTGACCTGGTCGAACCAGCCTTGCGCATCGGCACTGGCAGTTCCGTTGATGCGTACATCAAGCTCCACAGCCAGCAGCAAAACATCGGCATAACGGTAAATACGCCAAGAGTTATAATAGTTATCCGTAGGATTCACCGTAGACGTCGTCTCCTTTCTCGGATGAATCTTATAGTGCCCCAGACCCTCGTAATTTTCCTGCTGGTCACTGACTTGGAAAGCACTTCCTGCCGGTAGTTCACCTTTGGCCACCATTTCTGCCACTTTTTTAGCCTCGTCCGCATAGACAATGACTGTTCCCTCACGGCGCGTATCACCTTCCTTAAACATGTTGTAAACAGTACTCGGCATGGTATTCTGCCCATAACCTTCGCCCAAGCCGCCCTGCTCGGCACTTCTCGGGTCAACAATGTTACGACCACCCAAAGAACGTGCAAGACCAAACCCTTCACCGGAGTTATTGCCGGCATAACATACCTCAAAGATAGATTCCGCACACCATTCTCCGTCTTTCACCCATAAGTTTTGATAATCAGGGTTCAACCGGTATCTTCCACTGGTGATTATTTCTTTCATGTCATTCAATGCCACCTGATATTTAGTCTCATCACGATGGAACAAAATAATTTTGGCACGAAGCAGCTTGGCAGCATCCCGGCAAACGCGTCCCTGCTGTGTAGCACTGCGCTGGGGCAGATACTTAGTCACTTCGTCATCCAAGTCACCCATCATAAACTCATAAATTTCTTCACGGGTTCCTTTGGCAACGCTATACATTTCACTGGCTGCCAGATAATGTTTGATAAGCGGGAATTGCTCATACCCCATAAACAGATGGTAATAGAAAATGGCACGGTAAAAGCGCGCTTCGGCAGAAATGGAATTGACAAAGTCTGCACTGAGGTTGCATCCGGCCAATTTGTCAATCAACAGATTGGCAGCAATGACTCCATTGAACAAGCCAAAATCCCACTCATTCCACCAAGAACCATATCCCCATGCACCGAAACAAGAAGTCGCGTCATAGGTAAAAGTATCCCATTTCGTCTTGTAAGACCCCTCACCGATACCACCACCGGTTTCGGACTCATCACCCAGCAAAGAAGAGTAAGACCAAACCTCCGGCATACGGGTCTGCATTTCATTCATCACGGCATACAAGCCCTTCATCATATCGTCTTCCGTCTTATAGAATTCGGTTTCTGACACCTGAGTTCTCGGATTCACTTCCAGAAAATCTGAACAAGCTGTGGTCGACAAAGCCATCGCACCCAAAGCCAATACCTTTAATATCTTATTCATTGTATCTAATTTTTAGGTTAATCAAAATGTAATATTCGCACCGATAGTATAAGTACGTGCTTGCGGATATGTTCCCCCGTCAAATCCATCACGTGTTCCCACTTCAGGATCATAACCGCTGTAGTTGGTAATTGTAAACAGATTTTCGCCCTGCACAAAGAAACGCAGCCCCTTGACGCCGACACGCTGCAACATCTGTCCGGGCAGACTATAGCCAATCTGCAACACTTTCAAACGCATATACGAACCATCTTCCACAAAAAAGTTTGAAACCTGATAGTTATTGTTGTCACCATCTATCACACGTGGCACCCAATTGGAAGTGCCTTCACCATGCCAACGGTTCAGCCAAGATTTGTCGTAGTTACCAAAAGTCACATTGGAACGTCTGTACAGTTTATAAATGTCGTTTCCGATACTTCCCTGGAAGAATGCACTGAAATCAACTCCTTTCCAATCGGCAGAAAGAGTGAATCCATATGTCCAGTCAGGGTTCGGCTTGCCTATCATGGTACGGTCATCACCATTCAACCCATTTTCACCATCCAAATCTTTAAAACGAATATCTCCAGGCTTGGCATTCGGCTGTATCAGCTGAGTCTTTCCGTTAGAATCTACGTAGGTATAGCTATCTATCTCCTGCTGATTCTGGAAAATACCATCATGCAAGTAACCGTAGAAGAAGCCGTACGGACGCCCGTTCTCTCTCCAACTGACCTGGCCGCCCATACCACCGCCGATATTATTGAGACCGACACGGTCGGGGCCCTGGTCTGTTACGGTATTCTTCACATAAGAAGCATTTCCATTGATACCCAGATTCACTTCACCCACCTTAAAGCGATAGGACGCTTCGAACTCGATACCTTCGTTCTTCACTGTACCCGAATTGACCGTCATACTGCCATAACTGGTATAAAGAGGAATCGGCATGGAAAGCAGCATGTCCTTCGTCTTCTTCACGAAATAGTCGGCAGAGAATGTCAATGCACTGTTGAAGAAACGCAAGTCAATACCCAAGTCGGTCTGTTCGGAGGTCTCCCATTTCAAATCGGCATTGGCATAGCCACTGGGCAGCATGCCCGTATATACCTTTCCATTTATGACTGCATTCTTACCCTGACTCATCATACTTGTATAGGCAAAGGAGCCAATACGTTCGTTACCATTCTGTCCCCAGCTTAGACGTATCTTGGCAAAATCCAACCAGGAAGGTCTGTTCTCCATGAACTTCTCACGAGTCAACACCCAACCCAAAGAAACCGAAGGGAATGTAGCATATTGGTGCTCGCGACTGAAGTTTGACGAACCGTCCCGTCTCACTACCGCTTCGAACAAATACTTTTCATCATAATTATAATTGATACGTCCGAATACGGATGCAATGCGGTGGTCTTCTGCCCCACCCCATACTTTGGACTGCTCTTCGGGCGCTGTGGCCGTGTCTATATATCCCTTGTCTATATCCACCACCAGCAGATTATAATCTTCCGCTTCCAAATTGGAGTAATGGTAGGAAGACATACTTGTACCGAACAGTGCACCTATATTATGACGGCCGAAAGACTTTGTATACGACAGTACATTTTCCCACTGCCAATAGGAAGACTCCCTTTTCTTATCCTCTACCTTGGAAGTGGCATTCTTACTGGTAGCATTTAGCTCGTAGACCGGAGTTACATTCTTGATGGAATTGAACACCCATTCCGCACCATAGGTAGTCTTGAACTTCAAGCCTGGCAACAAGTCGACATCAAGGTTAAAGTTCGCACCGAAATTCTGAGGCATAGTCCTCTGGTTATGACTGACCTGCATGGCTGCCAGCGGATTGGTTATTTCACGCATCTCGATGATATTGTATGCCAGGCCGTTAGGAGCAATGACATGATTTGGATAAGTTACGGCATATTGCTCCAGTATAGCAGGGTCGGTCTGATAAACCGGCTCGGTAGGAGGCAACATATTCATGGAAGTAATCAAGCCTGCTGCTTCACTATTGCCAATAGTATTACCAGTCTGGATTGACTTGGAATAGCTTGCAATTGCACCAAAACTAATCTTATTCAACCAATTTCGTGATTTCGTGTCCAGTAATACATTATTGTAATTCAAGCGTACATTGTAGCGTTCATAATCAGCATGTCCTTTAGCATAAATACCTTCTTGCTTTACATAACCGAAAGAAGCATAATAGGTAGAGTTGTCCGTACCGCCACTCAACGAAACCTTGTGGTTCATAATAGGAGCATTCTTGTTCTGCAGTTCCTTTTGCCAGTCGGTATTGACGCTGGAAACAGTCGGGAAATAAGGGTCCTTACCTGCATTGGCAGCCATTTCATTCATCAACATCTGATAATCCGCACTACCCAGCAAATCCACCTTCTTGGAAGGATTCTGAATACCGTACGTAAATTCATAGTTCAAAGTAGCCTTTCCTTTAGTACCCTTCTTCGTAGTAATCAGTACAACACCATTAGCACCACGGGCTCCGTAAATAGCGGCGGAAGCTGCGTCTTTCAACACTTCAATAGACTCAATATCAGAAGGATTCAAATGACTGATACCACTTTCAGACGGCATGCCGTCTACTATATAAAGCGGATCGGAGTTGTTGACCGTACCGGTACCCCGAATACGAATCTTTGATTCCGCACCGGGCTGACCTGAATTAGAGATAATCTGTACACCGGAAACTTTACCTTTCAAAGCATTCTGAATATTTGTAGGATTACCTTTATCCAACTCTTCACTGGTAACACGGCTCACAGCAGACGAAAGTACACTCTTCTTTTGTACACCATAGCCTACTACAACTACCTCGTCCAGCAACTCAGAAGAATCAGTAAAACGGACTTTCAGATTTGTATCTGCAGCAGTCAGTTTATACTCAATAGGCTCATAACCGATAAAGGTGAAGACCAACACATCACCCACAGAAGCTTTCAGACTGAAATTCCCATCAATATCCGTCACAGTACCCACAGCCGGATTACTTTTCATACTGACATTAGCACCCGGAACCGTTTCTCCAGAAGGATCATAAACGATACCCTGCACATTAATTTGTTGTGCGAAGAGCTGCAAAGTGCAACTGAGAATGCAAAGCAGCAAAAGGACTCTTTTTCTTTTCATGATAATAGTATTAGTTTATAAAATAGAAAGTTATTCATATTGTATTGATACAAATTCCAATACTTCGATAAGCGAAATTACGTACTAAACAAGAAATGGAAGTTGAATATTTCTCATAAGGAGTTCATTTACTAACACATCCATAAAAAACGTTTTATTTTAAACTTAAAGTGATAAAGTTTAAACCCATAAAAAAACGGATACGTTTCTGTACGTACCCGTTTTCTTCCAAATCCATTGATTATAAAAAGTATTACCTTTCTAAAGTCCAGTTAATGGCATTTCTGAACATGGTCGTAAACCCTTCCGTTTCGTACAACTTACTACTATGCCCTATCTGGAAATAAACATTGCGTGCCTTTTTGCTTTCATTGACCCAAACCACCGGATGATCGCCCATCTTGATGTCCGATGCAGGCGTGTAGCTCGATTCGTCTACATTGGCTAATACATGTACATTAGGGCGCGGACTCTTGTCATAAGTATACCACTCGTCATCGGGCACCACGAAAGAGGCCGGAACATCCTTCATTACCGGATGCTGTTTATCTTCCACAATCAGCGTACCGTCGGCCAGCGGAGCTATGTAGTTCTTGAAACGTACACCACCCATGAAATCAGAGAACCATTGCCACATGGGATAACCGTCAAACTCGCCCAGCAAAGTAGCATGATGGAAACCTATCCAGCCGCCACGGCCTTCTTCTATATACTTGACGAACGCATCTTCCGCTTCCTTCGGCCAAGTATAAGGCGGGAAATCCAATTGAATAACCAAGCTGAACTGCGACAAGTAAGCCTCCGTTATGTTCCTGGCATTGTTTATCTCGGTAATACTGAAATTCCCCTTTGCACCTTCGGCCGCCAACCACTTCAAGCCGGCATCCGTAAATCCTCCGTGCTGTCCACCACGTTCCGTCAACACCAGTACCTTCGCCTTGTGCGGCTTGCCCAATAGGTTTTCTGCTACCGTACGGCGCAAATCACCCTGCTCATTGTCTCCGCTATAATCCCAATACATGCCTCCCAGCAAATCTTTATCCAGAATATACTGACACTTGATGGCAAGTGAACGGGGATTCTCAAAACCAAATACCAACGTATCATTCTTATCGGCCAGATAAGGCACTTGAGCCACCTCATCCCACTTTTCAGTATATTGGGTATCCGTATTCCCTACCTTATTATAGTCTTGGAAGCTGGGATAACCGTCACCTCCACGACCATAGAAGGGCATACCCATCACCAGCTTGGAAGGCGGTACGCCCGCTTTCAAGTGTGCAGTAACGGCACCGTCCGAAGTAATGTCACCGCTATGTCCTGACGGATAAAGCGCCGAATGGTGCTTGGGAGCAGAAGCCATGTCATAAGCCATGATATTCACAAAATCGACGGAAGGCAAGATAGCCTTGAAGTCAATGTAACGGGCAGAAGCTACGGTGGCAAGTGTCAGTTCCTTTTCATTGCCGATGGCAGCTCTGATATCCTGCATCAGAAGTGTAAAATTCTCCGTATCGTCCGGTGACGAGGATATATTTGCCATAGAGCTGGTGGGATATTCCCAATCGATGTCAATGCCATCCAAAGCGAACTCCTTCACCACACGGTCACAGTCCGCGGCAAAAGCACGGCGATATTCATCATTGGCAGCCATCTCACTGAAACGTCCGCTTCCCCAGCCACCGATGGAAAGCAGCACTTTCAGCTCCGGCTTCTGTTTCCTCAAATCAACAATCTGTCTCAAACGTTCCTCATTATCAATCTTGACACCGTTAAAGCTCTCGTTTACATGACCGAACGCATAGTTGATATGCGTCATGTACTGCGGGTCGGGCATCACCTCACTCCACGAAGTGACATAAGCAACCACAACCTTTGAATCGCGGGAAGCCGCAACGACCTCTTCTCCCGACTTAACGCTACCGCATGAAACCAATACGCCCAAAGCGGCAGCCATCATCATTCTAATTTTTTTCATAAGTACTATCTTTAATTACAAATTATCGCAGGTCTGACGGACCCGTGAACCTATCAATGCATAATACAGCATAAACGCTTCTCCAAAAAGAACGATGAGCCATGACCATCTCCAGCATCCAAGAACATCGGCAAGCACTCCTTGCAACAAGGGCAATATGGCACCGCCTACCACTCCAATCATGAACACACCCGAAGCCACCGAAGTGTATTTTCCCAAATGGGCAACGGACAAAGTAAAGATAGCTCCCCACATGATGGAATGGAACAGACCTACTGCCGTGAGCAGCCACGGATTATTCAGAAGAATGGCCAGTAGGGCGAGTAGTCCTGCCGATACCGTAGTAACCGTCAACTGCACGCGGGGAGAAATCCTGCTCAGGCTGCTCCCCACCAGGCGGCCCACAAGCATACCACCCCAATAGAGCGTAGCCATCAGTGCCGGAGAAGCATAATCCATCTCGATGGCATACAGATTGATATTGGCCCCGATACAGACTTCCACTCCTACATAAAAGAAGATAGCCACCACGCCCAATGTCAGATGACGGAAGGACCATACACTTTTTTCCAGCTTTTCTCCCTTCTCTACCCTGGTTCCTTGGATATCGGGCAAAGACAATTTCATCAACAACAATACAATCAAAGAAATAACAGCCATCAATGCCAGGAACGGAACCATCAGCTGGTCAATCTGAATGTCCTCCATAGACAGACCGCCAAACACGACACCAGTCACGAAATAAGGAGCAAGCGTAGTTCCCACAGAATTGGCAGAACCGCCTATAGCCAAACGCTGAATGGACTGGGTACCCTTGACATGGCAAGCCGTCAGATAAGGATTTATAACCACTTGCAGAATGGTAGCCGAAGCCCCTACCACGAAAGAACCCAGTAAGAAAATCAAGAACCCTCCAGGGATAACATTATTTCCTGCATGCCAATTCGCTTCAGGAAAGTGTACTGTGAAATAGGAAGAGGCAAAGAACAAACCAAGCCCCACAATCATCACCAGCAATCCACGCATCAATGTTCCTTTATATCCGTATTTGCTAATCCACGACGAGCCTACCCCTCCACAAACCGGATAAGCAAGGAACCAGGAGAAAGTAATCAAAGTAGCAAAAGTATTTTTCAACCCGCCCACTTCCGAAAGAAAAGTTTCTTTCAGAGGACCCTGAAACTGAGTATTGGCAGTCGTAAGGAAACCTACAATAAAGAACAAGAACACCATCGTGATGAATGGCCCCATATAGTTTATTTGTTTTTCTTGTTGTGTCATAGTATTTTGATTATTAATTCAAATAATTAGTTATCAGCCGCCTGCAAGGCGACTTAGCAGTTAAGCATGCTTGCCGCCGCCTCATCCAGCAGAAATTCACAGTTGGGATGAAGCTGAAGGATGGAAGCAGGAACATCTGTTGTCACAGGCCCTTCAAGCATCCGCTTGACAATATCCGCTTTATTAGTCCCTTTGGCAACCAGTACAATCCGGCGTGCCTGCATAATGTTCTTTATTCCCAAAGTAGCCCCTCCCAACTCTTTATCGGGAGGAGTACCCGTTTCTCTACGGATGCGTTCTTCCAGTTCCACATTCATCCGGGTCACCCATGCTTCACCGCCAAAGGGAGATTCTGGCTGGTTGAATCCCAGATGTCCGTTCTCACCCAACCCTAAAATCAGCAAATCAATGCCGCCACGGTTCGCAATTTCCTGCTGGAAATCCCTGCATGACTGTTCAAAATCACCAGAAATGGTAGGCAGCATCAAAAAATTCTCTTCCTTGATGCCCAATGTATCCATCAACTCCGTTTTCAGCATCGTGTAGCATGCTCCGGCATATTCGCGCGGCACATTCGTTACCTCATCCAATCCGAAGAAAGTAACGGTATCCACCTTAAACGGATATTTAGTATAGATTTCTCCCACCAACCGATGAAGATTGCCGGTAGTACGTCCCGTCGAAAGTCCTATCACACTCTCCGGTTCATTCAACATCTGCCCGATGATGCGCCATGCAGCCGTGCAGTCAAACTCCTTTTCATTCTTTGTTATTGTTATTTTCATATTCTTAATCATTAATTCCTAATCACATATTCATCGCCACCGCGCCGGCCCCCAGAAGCCCGATAAATCCGGGATTCAGTTTCGTAATGACAACCCCGTTGCTGACAAAACGCATGGTCGTAGGATGAAGTTTCTCCAGAATCTTCTCGTGCATATACCCGTCGGCCACAATGCCTCCACCCAACACCACCGTGTCCGGGTCAATCACACGTACCAGATTCATGATAAGATTGGCAAGCGCCTCAGCTGCATTCTCCACCAGCACCGTACAGAGAGGGTCACCTTTCTGACTAAGTGCAAACACCTCACTCACAATCACCCGTTCCCCTTTTTCAGCCGGAATATGCAGGCCGGTCTCATACTGGTTGCGGAGCAGACGGGCACAATTGTCAAAACCTATGCCGGCAGCAATCGCCTCCACACAGTCCATCCGTCCACAACCGCATTTAATGCCTATGTTCACACCTACACGCACGTGTCCCACTTCGCCGGCATTGAAATGGCTGCCACGGATTTGTCTCCCATTTATCACCGTACCCACGGCAATGCCTGTACCTATATTTACGTATATGAAGTTTTTGGAAATTTGTCCGAATCCCCAGACGCGTTCGGCTCTTGTAGCGCTCTTCACATCATTGTCTATATGGCAAGGCATGCCATATATATCCGACAGTTCCTTTGCCAACTCAATCCTCTGTGTCCTGCTCGGGTCAATCTGCAGCCAGACACCTTCGTTGGGATCTACACGCCCTATCAGCCCAACACCCATCGCTACCGGTTTCTGGTCATACCAGCCCACGGTACGGATATAATCATCGAGCGACGACTTGATGATTTCCAGCGCAGCCTGCTGATTAAAGTAACCGGAGTCATATTTCTTATACCTCAAAATGTTGCCACGGCTATCCATTTCGCCAATCAGCAACTTCGTGCCTCCTAAATCAAGACCTAAATACGTTTCCATTTTTTATATGCGTTTTTTAATATTGTTTACTGTCCACAATATTACGCACTATCAGGGAGACAAGGGTTTATTCTCTGACAAAAAAGGTTTAATACTTGTCAGCGGTGGTTCAAAAGCAGTCTTCATGGCTCTAAATTTTGCTGGGACTGGTGCCAAACTGCTTTTTGAAGCATGTACTAAAATATTTCGGGTCAGAAAATCCGACCATATTCGCCACTTCCCCTATCGAATATTTCCGGGAAACCAGCAGCTCTTTTGCCTTGTTCAAACGGACAATGCGGATGAAGTCATTCGGTCCCTGCCCGGTCAGCGTCTTTATTTTATTGTAGACAGAAGTGCGGCTCATGCCCAGCATCCGGCAGAAGTCATTGATGGAGAATTCCGAATCGGACAACTCCTCCTCAATCACTTTCATAACCTTGTCCAGAAACTCCTTGTCCAACTGGCTGGTATAGTCTGTCTCTTCGGGCTGCGCATCCATCGCCAACACGGTTTCGCGCAAATGCTGCCTATTCTGAAGAATATTCCTGATACGTACTTTCAGCACAGACAAGTCAAAAGGCTTGATGATGTAGTCATTGGCACCGGCTTCCAGTCCGAAGATGATATTTTCCCTCTCACTCAGTGCGGTCAGTAATATAATAGGTATATGGCTTGTATCTACCGATGATTTCAGAATCCGGCACAATTCATCACCTTCCAGTACCGGCATCACAATGTCCGAGATAATGATATCAGGATTGATTTCCCTTGCCGTCTCCAATGCCTTTCCGCCGTCGGGCACGGCAACTACCTTATATTCGGAAGACAAGCTGTCCACCAGATACTCCCTCATATCCGCATCGTCCTCTGCCAGAAGAAGGACATTCTTCCCGGCACGTTCCGTTTCTTCATGCACAGCCCCGGTAGCGGCCTGAGCTTCTTCCCGGCCGTCAGCCTTCGCTTCCACCGCCACGCTCGCCTTTATCCTCTGCGGGAAAGTTACCGTAAACGTAGTTCCCTGTCCTTCCACGCTACTGAAAGAGATGGTGCCGTGATGCTGTTTCACAATGCGGCGCGTAATCATCAGACCGATGCCCGAACCGGTTTCCTCAAAGTTCATGGCATTCTGGGCTCTATAATATTCGTGGAAGATATTGCCCTGCTCCTCTTTCGGAATGCCGATGCCCGTATCCTTCACTTCAATAGTCCATTTCTTTCTTGCAGTCTTCACCAGTATATGGATGACTCCCTTCTCTGTATACTTCAAGGCATTGGAGAGCAGATTGTCTATGATATGATCCATCTTCTCCCGGTCAATCCAAACCTTGGGCATATCCGGCTCCACCTCCAACTCTATCCCGACGCTCTTCTGCATGGCAGCTAAGTGAAACTCCGCCATTTTTTCCTCCAGATAAGCCTTAATGTCGTATGGAGAAACCTTCAGACACTCCTCGGCATGCAGTTCCGTTTTCTGCAACTCAAGCAGTTGAGTAATCATTCCCATCAGTTTTTCCACATTCTTCATAGCCACCGCAACGGTTTTCTTACCCTGCTCCGGAAGTCCCTCCTGCGCTTCGAGCTCGCTCAGCGGAGCCTTTATTAAAGTAACCGGTGTACGGATATCATGGGCTATACTGATAAAGGAACGTATCTTGTCCCTTATACGCCCCTCGTTCACCTTATGCCTCCTATACTGCACAAACATGTAGACAAAGACAGACAACAAAATGAAATAGATGAACAGCGCCCACCACGAAACCCAGTAAGGGTTATGAATGACAATATCCAGACTTCTTTCTCCCACCTGCTGCCCGGTGTATTTATCAAATGCCCGCAAGCGGAATACATACTTACCGGACGAGAGATTCATATAGCTCACGTTCCGCACTGAATTGGAGTGTTCCCACTCTTCATTGTGATTTTCGAGCCTATACTCATACCTGATACGATGCGGGACTGCAAAGTTGATGGCAGAGAAGGAAATAGAGAAGGAGTTTTGATTATACTTCAAATCTATTTTCCGGGTATCATTGATATTCGTTTGCAAAAGAGAGCCTTTCATTCCCGCTTTGACCGATTCATAAAGCAGTTTAAAGTCTGTCAGAATCAGCTCAACGGGTGCATGAGTCCCCAAGTCCAAAGACGGGAGAAAGGAAAGAACCCCTTCTGCGGTGCCGAAAGCAAGACATCCATTCTTCAACTTAAGGGCAGCATTCGGATTGTAATATCCCCAGCTGACATCCAAAAAATCATTGGCACTGATGATAATATCCCGGGAGCAGTCCAAGCAATACAATTCCTTCTCCGTACTGAACCAGATACGCCCTTCGTTATCCTCCAGCAGGCTGTTGATGGAATTGGAAACCAGATTGTCATCTACGGTATAGGCATGCGCCTCTTTCCCATCCGGCCCAACACGTATAAGGCCTTCCCCGTCTGTAGCCAGCCAGGTATCGCCGGATGAGGACTGCATCAGGCAACGGACAGGATAATGCAGAGAGATGTCTCCAAACGTCTGATGCCACTGCATGTCTCCCGACTTCTTATCAAAGACGGCCAACCCGCTGCAACCGGCAATCAGTAATGAGCCCCCCTTACCCGGCTTTATGTCACCTATGCAATCAATCGGGTAATATGTATAAGTATCCGTCCGTATATCGTAACGGGTAAACTCTCCTTCAATACCACCGAACCAGACATAATCCCCTTCCGCATAAATGGCATAAACATAGTCGGTGGCCATTCCCTTCTCCGGATGTGCATTTCTTTTCTCTTTCTTCTGTACCCGTCCGGTCTGTTTATGAATACAATAGACACCGATACCATAGCCACCTACCCAGATGTTTCCCCCGGAGTCTTCGGCAAGTGCCAATACCACTTTGCCACTATATTCCGTACCGTCCAGATAGTGGGTCCATTTGCGTGACCGAGGTTGATAGAGGCTGACGCCGTTGTTTGTACCATACCAATAATCTCCCTCCGAGTCCTGAAACATCACATTTACATGGTCCGACTTCAGGGAATTATCATTATTGCGTTCGTGCCTGATTCTATAGACATCCGGCATCTCCGGATCCAGATAGCTGATGCCATTCGTAGAAGTGCCAATCCATACAACTCCGGATTCATCCACACAAATATCGGATACCGTATTACCACTCAAGCTTTTGTCATCATCCCCGTTATTCATATAATGGTTCAAAAGTTCTCCGGTAGCGACATCCATGCAAAAAACACCTGCACCGTCGGCTCCCACCAGCAGCAAATTATCCTTTGTCCTTGCAAACGAACGGATAGGTACATGAGGAATCCGGTCATTCAAGGAATGTATTTGCCCTTCGGGACCGTCAAGCACAAATACGCCGTTTGAAAAGGTACCGATGAACAGCTTCGCTCCGAAGACATAGAGCGATTCCACATGCATCTCTGTATGCAGGTCAACCGGCCTCGTCTCAAAAGACGAAGAACCTGCCGCTCCTGCCTTCGTCAGCCGGAAGACACCCTTGTCGGTGCCTGCAAAAAACACTTCATCTTCCATTTGGACCATGCAACGGACAGATTGCCCCTTCAATCCGGCAAAAGACAGTCCTGCACTTTCTTCCCAAGAATAAAGCCCCTTCGACATACACAACCACAAACGGTTTTCGTCATCAAACAGCATATTATACAATACCGGAGAAGGCAGGTAATCGGCCAAGTCCACACGCAATTGGAAAGAGTCCGTCAGTTTGTTGTATGCATAGATTTTTCCATTCTTCAATGCAACCCAGACAATACCCTCCTTATCACACATCATGGTAGTGGAAGACTGGATATTGTCCCTGGAATCAACCATTCCGTCCAGCTTGTAATGCTTGATTTCATTCCCGTCATAACGATCTATCCCGACATGAGTATACACCCAGACAAATCCGGCTGAATCCTTGTTTATCTGGAATACTTGCCGACTGCCCAATCCCTCCTTGATACCCAAGGTGCGGAATGAACCGGCAAACAAGTCAGCGGACAAAAAAACGAACACCCATAACAGCAAAAATGTACATGCAACGGATTTATATGGAAACGGATATGGAGCAGACATAGGTCATATATTGTTTTTCGGATGCAATATTACGCATAAATATAAAAAAAACGGTCGAAAAACTATCCGAATAGGTTCGATTTCTATTACTTTTGCCTTCCGAAACCAACAAATCATGAGAAGCCATGCTCAGTAAGTTCAAATTAAACCAGCTCTATTTCAAGGACACACAGTTTGCCAACCTCATGACACGGCGCATTTTCAACGTCCTTCTGATAGCCAATCCTTACGATGCTTTCATGCTGGAAGATGACGGCCGCATCGACGAAAAGATATTCAATGAATACACTTCGCTCTCCTTGCGCTACCCTCCCCGTTTCACGCAGGTTTCCACTTGCGAGGAGGCGCTGACACAGCTGTCCTCCATCTCTTTCGACCTCATCATCTGCATGCCGGGCACGGGAGACAACGACAGCTTCGACGTGGCACGATACATCAAAAACCTGTATGAACAGATTCCGATGGTGATACTTACCCCTTTCAGCCACGGCATCACCAAGCGTATTGCCAATGAAGACCTCAGTCCCTTTGAGTATGTGTTCTGCTGGCTGGGAAACACCGACTTGCTGGTTTCCATCATCAAGCTGATAGAGGACAAGATGAACCTGGAGCACGACGTCAACGAAGTGGGTGTGCAGCTCATCCTGCTGGTGGAAGACGGCATCCGCTTTTACTCCTCCATCCTGCCCAATCTGTATAAATTCGTATTGAAGCAGAGCCAGGAATTCTCTACTGAAGCACTGAATGCCCACCAGCGCACACTGCGCATGAGGGGACGTCCCAAAATTGTACTGGCACGTACCTATGAAGAAGCCTTTGGCATCTACCAAAAATATAAGAATAATATATTAGGTGTCATCACCGACGTACGCTTCCCCCGCGTAGAACGGGGCGAGAAGGACGGACTGGCCGGTATCAAGCTCTGTGCCGCCATCCGCAAGGAAGACCCGTTTGTACCCCTTATCATACAGTCCAGCGAATCGGACAACGTAGCGTATGCAGCCAAATACGATGCCGCCTTCATCGACAAGAATTCCAAAAAGATGGATGTGGACCTGCGCCGTATTGTATCAGACAATTTCGGCTTCGGCGACTTTATCTTCCGCAACCCGGACACGCTGGAAGAAATTGCCCGCGTAAAGAATCTCAAAGAGCTGCAGAACATTCTTTTTGCTGTTCCGGCAGAATCATTCCTTTACCACATCAGCCGCAACCACGTCAGCCGCTGGCTCTACTCGCGTGCCATGTTTCCCGTGGCAGAGTTCCTGCGGCCCATCACCTGGAATAGCTTGCAAGACGTGGATGCCCACCGTAAAATTATCTTCGAGGCTATCGTGAAATACCGCAAGATGAAAAACCAGGGAGTAGTGGCAGTCTTCAGGCGCGACCGCTTTGACCGATACTCCAACTTTGCCCGTATTGGCGACGGTTCGCTGGGAGGCAAGGGGCGCGGACTGGCTTTCATCGACAACCTGGTGAAGCATCACCCCGAGTTCGAAGAGTTTGAGAATGCCCGTGTCGCCATCCCCAAGACCATCGTGCTCTGTACCGATGTGTTCGACGAGTTTATGGATACCAACAATCTGTATCAGATAGCCTTGTCCGATGCCGACGATGACGTCATCCTGCGCTACTTCCTCAAAGCAAAGCTGCCCGACCGCCTGGTGGAGGACTTCTTCACCTTCTTCGACGTGGTGAAGTCGCCCCTTGCCATCCGTTCGTCCTCGTTGTTGGAAGACTCGCACTACCAACCCTTCGCCGGTATCTACAACACCTATATGATTCCCTATCTGGACGACAAGTACGAGATGCTGCGCATGCTGAGCGATGCCATCAAGGGAGTATATGCTTCGGTCTACTTCCGCGACTCGAAGGCATACATGCAGGCAACGAGCAACGTTATCGACCAGGAAAAGATGGCTGTCATCCTGCAAGAGGTAGTGGGCAACCAGTATGGTGACCGCTACTACCCCAGCATGTCCGGTGTGGCACGTTCGCTCAACTACTACCCCATCGGCGACGAGAAGGCAGAAGAAGGTATCGTCAATCTGGCGCTCGGTTTAGGTAAATACATCGTGGACGGTGGCATGACGCTCCGCTTCTCGCCCTATCACCCCAACCAGGTGCTGCAAACCAGCGAAATGGAGATTGCCCTCAAAGAGACTCAGACCCGCTTCTATGCCCTCGACCTGCGCAATGCCGGTCACGACTTCTCCATCGACGACGGCTTCAACCTGCTGAAACTGCACGTCAAAGAAGCGGAAAAGGACGGAGCACTGAACTACATAGCCTCCACCTACGACCCTTACGACCAGATTATCCGCGACGGGCTTTATCCCGGCGGACGCAAAGTCATCACCTTTGCCAACATCCTGCAACACGACGTATTCCCCCTGCCACGCATCCTGCAACTGGCTTTGAAATACGGAGAGCAGGAGATGCGCCGTCCCGTAGAGATAGAGTTTGCCGCCACCATGAGCCGCGAGAAGGACAAAACCGGCACCTTCTACCTGCTGCAAATCCGCCCGATAGTCGACACCAAGGAGATGCTGGATGAAGACCTTACCGCCATTCCGGACGACCAGGTACTGCTCCGTTCCAACAACTCATTGGGACATGGCATCATGAACGAGATACATGACATTATCTATGTGAAGACAGACGACTATAGTGCCTCCCACAACCAGGAGATTGCCTGGGAGATAGAGAAGCTGAACCAGCAGTTCCTGGACGAAGGCCGCAACTATGTCCTTGTAGGTCCCGGACGCTGGGGTAGCAGTGACACCTGGCTCGGCATCCCCGTGAAGTGGCCGCACATCAGCGCTGCCCGCGTGATAGTGGAAGCCGGACTGACCAACTACCGGGTAGACCCCAGCCAGGGAACCCACTTCTTCCAGAACCTGACCTCCTTTGGAGTGGGATACTTTACCATCAACGCCTTTATGAATGACGGCGTATACAACCAGGAATTCCTGAATGCACAGCCTGCCGTACACGAGACGAAGTACCTGCGGCATGTACATTTCCACCAGCCGATGGTGGTAAAGATGGATGGCAAGAAGAAACTGGGAGTGGTGCTGATGCCCGAAGAATAAATCAGTCCGTCAGCCGGTGCAGCACAATCATCACCACCTCTGCGGGAGCAAACATGCGGATGGCTTTCTGCGAAGTGCCGATGCCGTTGGTGACAATCATCGGGATGTTCTTTGAGTTGTACTTCAGCCCGGAGAGGAACCGCTGCCCGTAGTGCGAGGGGACTATCGGTGCATAAAGCCCGAACAGCGTCACCTGCCCGCCATGCGTGTGTCCGGCCAGGATGAGATCGGAGTTTGTCACCGGGACGTCCTCGGCATAGTCTGGCGTATGCGTCAGCAGGATTACGAAATCGTCGGGCGAAAGGCCGAGTGTGGGCGATGTGCCGTTCTTGCCCAAGTCGAAAGGATTGCGCCCGCCCGCCACAAGAATCCGCTCACCGCCACGCCGCAGGGTGTCCACCTTATGCTCCAGCAGATGCATGCCATAATGCCTCATTTCGCGCACGATGTCGTCATAGCAAGCCTCGTAGTCATTGTTGCCAAGCACGGCATAGGTGCCCAACGGCGTCTTCACTTGCGCCAGGGCAGCCATGACGGGCGGCACGTACTGGCAGCCTTCGTGAAAGTCACCGCCAATCAGCAGCACGTCGGCCTTCTGGTCTATGAGCAGGCGGACCAGGTCCTTCAATCCCTCCTCCTTCAGCAGGCTTTTGTAGTGCAGGTCGGAGACAAAGGCGATGCGGAAGCCCTCGAAGGCGGCAGGCACGTCGCGATGCGTGAAGTCGTACGTCTTAATGCGGCTGACGCCCTTATAGGCCGAGCCTACGTGGGTGGTTTTCGATGTGATTCTTGTACCTCGCTGCACAATTACCTTTTGTACCGGTGCCGTTTTCTTTATCTGCTGTTTCTTTACCTCGCCCTTCGCCGGCTGGCGGCGGACATTACGCAAATCAGACTGGTCAAAGGTGAACATCGGCGAAAGGCGGGCAGGCAACCCGATAGTATCGCCAAGCTGCGTGCTGTCTGCCTGCATGACTGGCTGCGGCAACGACACGGTAATCATCCGCTTGGAACGGCAGGAAGACAAGAGCAGCAGAGAAAGAATGGATATGTAGACTAACTTCTTCATCATAAGTGGGTACAAATATAGGGATTTTCAGTATTTTTGCTGGCAGATGCCGAACTAAATTGGAACTACGATGAACGAGATTAAACAGAATTCACCCTACGCATGGTTTCTCGCCGCCCGCCCCAAGACGTTGACGGGAGCCATCATCCCGGTATTGCTGGGCAGTGCCCTTGCCTTCAGCGACGGACAGTTCAAGACCGCACCCGCCCTGCTGTGCGCCCTCTTTGCCTGCGGCATGCAGATTGCCGCCAACTTTATCAACGACCTCTTCGACTTCCAGAAAGGGACCGACCGTCGGGAAGACCGGCTGGGGCCGCAGCGCGCCTGCGCCGAAGGTTGGATTACGCCGGCAGCCATGAAAACCGGCATCGGCATCGCACTGACACTGTCGTGCCTGGCAGGGCTGGCAGTGCTGTTCACCGTCTGGGGGCAGCTGCCCCACGGAGGCTGGGAACTGGTGGTGCTGGGCGTGGTGTGCATACTGTTTGCTTTCCTCTATACCACGCTGCTCTCCTATCGGGGCTGGGGCGACGTACTGGTGCTGGTGTTCTTCGGCTTCGTGCCCGTATGCGGCACCTACTACGTGCAGGCCTATACGCTGAATATGGATGTGGTGGTGCTGTCGCTCGTCAGTGGCCTCGCCATAGACACCTTGCTGATGGTGAACAACTATCGCGACCGCGAGCAGGATGCCGTGAGCGGCAAGTGTACGCTGGTGGTACGCTACGGCAAGAAGTTCGGTGAGAATATGTATCTGGCACTGGGCATCGCCGCCGTGCTGCTCTGCTTCTGGTTTGTCTACACGGGCAAGCTGACTCCGCTGGAATTTATCTGGGCTCCCTGCGTCTATCTCTATATGCACGCACTGACGTGGCGCAAAATGATACAGATAGGTAGCGGTAAAAAGCTGAACAGCATACTGGGCGAGACGTCGCGCAATATGCTGTTCTTAGGATTACTGTTAGCGGTGGCGCTGAATTGAGAGGTTAGAGGTTAAGGATTAGCGGTTAGACCCTAATCCCTAAACCTTAACCTCTACCTCCATACATCTGTTCGTAATACTTCTGATAATCACCGCTGGTCACTTCTTCCACCCACGGCTGGTTGTTCAGGTACCATTCAATGGTCTTGACGATGCCGACCTCGAACTTCGTCTCCGGATACCAGCCCAGGGCATTGGTAATCTTTGTGGGGTCGATGGCATAACGCTGGTCGTGACCTAGGCGGTCTTTGACGAAGGTGATAAGGTCTTCGTTTATCCAGCTGATGTCAATCGTGCCGTCGGCGGCTTTTACTTGTTTCTTCAGCACTGCACGGTAACGGGGTTCTTCCTCCATCAAGCGGCGGACGGTGGCAATAGTCAGCTTCACGATTTCAAGATTGGTCTTTTCGTTGTGACCGCCTACGTTGTAGACTTCGCCTTCCACACCCTCGCGGACAACCAGGTCGATAGCTTTGCAGTGGTCTTCCACGTAGAGCCAGTCACGCACGTTACTGCCGTCGCCATAGACGGGGAGGTTCTTGCCTTCGAGAATATTCTTGATGATAAGCGGAATCAGCTTTTCGGGGAAGTGATAAGGACCGTAGTTGTTGGAACAGCGGGTGATAGTGACGGGCATCTTATAGGTATCGTGATAGGCCATCACTACCATATCGGCACTCGTCTTGCTGGCGCTGTAAGGGCTGTGCGGGCAGAGCGGGGTTTGCTCTGTGAAGTAGCCTTCGGCACCAAGTGAGCCGTAAACTTCGTCGGTAGACACTTGATGGTAACGAACGCCTTTGCGCCAAGTGGGATAACCGGACTCGTCCTTACCCGTGACCCAGGCACGGCGGGCGGCATCGAGCAGGTTTTGTGTACCCAGGATGTTAGTCATCAGGAAAAGCTGGGGATTCTCTATGCTACGGTCTACGTGGCTCTCGGCAGCAAAATTCACTACGTAATCGAATTTATACTTGGCAAACAGTTCGTCGGCAAGCACGCGGTCGCAGATGTCACCTTTTACAAAAAAGCAACGTTCATCGTCAATGTCATTGGCAATGGTGCCCAGATTGCCTGCGTAGGTCAAGGCATCCAGTATCACCACTTTAATATCATTATGTTTTGCCAGGATGTATTTAATATAGTTGGCGCCGATAAAACCGGCGGCACCGGTTACGAGATAAGTCTTCATGAGAATTAAAAATTATAAATTAAAAATTAAAGTCAGCGGGCCTTTATAGGAGAACTATTCTCCTTCTCTTTTTGGGGAACAAAGAGTTCATCGCTTCGATTCAGCCAGTTCCATCAGGTATTTGCCATATTCGGTCTTGCCAAGCTGTTCACCCAAGCGATACAGCTGGTCTACATCTATCCAGCCCTTGCGCCAGGCAATCTCTTCGATACAGCTCACGCGGAAGCCTTGACGGTTCTGGATGGTGGCGACAAAATTGCTGGCTTCCAGCAGGCTGTCGCAATTGCCGGTGTCGAGCCAGGCAAAGCCACGGCCGAAGAGCTCCACTTTCAGTGTGCCCTCGTCCAGATAGAGACGGTTGAGGTCGGTAATTTCGTATTCGCCGCGAGCAGAGGGCTTCAAGGAGGCGGCTTTCTCTGTCACGGTGGAGTCGTAGAAGTACAGTCCGGGGACGGCATAGTTGCTTTTAGGATTGGCAGGCTTTTCTTCCAGCGAGACGGCTTTGCCGTTGGCATCAAACTCCACTACACCGTAGGCACGGGGGTCCTTGACGTAATAACCAAAGATGCAGGCACCCTTGTCTATGGAAGCGGCACGCTTCAGCATGGCGGAGAAGCCTTGACCGTAGAACATGTTGTCGCCCAGAATAAGGCAGCCCGGTCCGCCGTCCAAGAACTCTGCACCCAGCACAAAGGCTTGTGCCAGTCCGTTGGGATTCTCTTGTATCTTATAGGAAAAGGACATACCGAGTTCTTCGCCGGTTCCCAGCAGCTCGCGGAACATGGGTAAGTCACGTGGAGTAGAGATAATAAGCACTTCGCGAATTCCCGCCAACATCAGTGTAGAGAGCGGGTAGTATATCATCGGCTTGTCGTAGACGGGCATTATCTGCTTGGAGATAGCCTTGGACAACGGATAGAGACGAGTGGCACTGCCACCTGCAAGAATAATTCCTTTCATATTTCAGTTCTTTTTCGGTGATACTTCAAAATGGAGAATAAAATAAGAAGGAGGACGATGCCCCACGGCTCTACTTGCTATTCGGGTACAAAGATAATGGAAAAATTCGATTAAGTGAAGGCTTGGTTTCATCTTTTTACTTCATTGCTTTGCTTACTCCGGTACATTGTTTTGCTTACTTCAGTGCGTAACGGCCGTCACCCCTTGATGAAACGGTCTTCACCTCAGCGTGTAACGACCTTTACCAAATAGTGTAACGGCCTTTACCCAATAGCGTAACGACCTTTACATTAGCATGTAACGGCTTTTACACTATAGCGCAAGCAATCGGTAAATACAATCCATTGAAAATAAACAAACTACATCATCGGTCAGCAAGTTCTATCACCTCCAAATCTTTAAACGTTCCCCCATCAACCGCAAAGCGTACCATCGTACGCACCTTATGGAAACCTTGAATGCCCGCAGCGCCCGGATTGATGTGGAGTACATCCAACGTCTTGTCATACTTCACCTTCAGTATATGCGAGTGCCCGCTGATGAACAGCTTTGGGGGACGCACCAGAATGCTGCCCTTGATGGAAGGGTCGTAGTTGCCGGGATAACCGCCGATATGCTTCATCAGCACCTCCGCCCCATCCACCGTGAAACGGAGAATCTGCGGATAGAGCTGCCGTATCTCCTGCCCGTCAATATTGCCATACACGGCACGGAAGGGACGGAAAGCCGCCAGCTTCTGTGCCACTTCCAGCGAACCGATGTCACCGGCATGCCATATTTCGTCACAGCCCTCAAAATATTGCAGGTACTTTTCATCCCAGTAGCCATGCGTATCCGATAATAAACCAACTTTTGTCATCTTTCCTTTGTTTATTAAGACAAAGGTAATTATATTTGGGAAGAATACAATGTGGTAATGTGCTAATATGCCACATTAACACCTTAACACCATGGACAACAGATATTTCAAACGTGACATCAGCTGGCTTTCCTTCAACTACCGCGTACTGCTGGAAGCGGAAGACGAGACATTGCCGCTATACGAACGCATCAACTTTATTTCTATATACTCTTCCAATCTGGAAGAATTCTACAAGATACGCGTAGCCGACCATAAGGCCATAGCCACCGGAGCCTCGCAAAGCGATGAAGAGACTATGCAGTCTGCCGCCGAACTGGTAGATGAAATCAACCAAGAAGTCAACCGCCAACTGGAGGAACGTATCCGCATCTACGAACAGAAGATACTGCCCGCCCTGCGGAAACATCACATCATATTTTATCAAAGCCGCAACGTAGAACCGTTTCACCGCGACTTTGTGCGCAGCTTCTTCCGCGAAGAGATATTCCCTTATCTGGCCCCGGTGCCCGTAAGCAAGGACAAGGTGATTTCATTCCTGCGCGACAACCGTCTCTATCTGGCCGTACGGCTTCATCTGAAAGGAGCTCCCGCCAGTTCTCCAAACCGTATCCAGTATTTCGTGATGAAACTGCCGTACAGCAAAGTGCCGCGCTTCATCCAGCTGCCCAAGGTGGGGAAAGACTATTATCTAATGTTCATTGAAGACATCATCAAGGCCAATCTGGATACCATCTTCCCCGGTTATGAAGTGGACAGCAGTTATTGCATCAAGATTTCACGCGATGCGGATATTCTGATAGACGATGCCGCCAATACCTCCGAAATCATCGAGCAGGTGAAGAAGAAGGTAAAGAAACGCAAGATAGGCGCCGTGTGCCGTTTTGTATACGACCGCGCCATGCCCCAGGACTTCCTCGACTTTCTGGTAGATGCCTACCGCATAGACCGCCGGGAGCTGGTGCCGGGAGACAAGCACCTCAACATGGAGGATTTGCGGCATCTGCCTAATCCCAACCAAAGCGTACGTCCCATCAAGAAACCCCAGCCCATGAAGCTGACCTGCCTGGACGAACGCGAATCCATCTTCCGCTATGTGGAGAAGAAGGACCTGCTGCTGCATTATCCCTACCACTCCTTCGACCACTTCATCCATTTTCTATATGAAGCCGTCCACGAACCCACCGTGCGCGAAATCATGGTGACCCAGTATCGCGTGGCAGAGAACTCCACCGTCATCAACACCCTGATAGCCGCCGCACAGAACGGAAAGAAAGTCACCGTCTTTGTGGAACTGAAAGCCCGCTTCGACGAAGAAAACAACCTCGCCACCGCCGAGATGATGAAAGCCGCCGGCATCAACATCATTTTCAGCATACCAGGACTAAAGGTACATGCCAAAGTAGCCCTCGTGCTACGCCGCGATAAGGAAGGGCGCAAACTGACAAGCTACGCCTACATCAGCACCGGCAACTTCAACGAAAAGACCGCCACCCTCTATGCGGACAGCGGACTATTCACCTGCAACCCGGTGATTGTAAACGACCTGCACAACTTGTTCCGTACTCTGCAGGGAAAGGAAAATCCAGTGTTCCACCGCCTGCTTGTGGCCCGCTTCAACCTGATTCCTGAACTGAACCGCCTCATCAATCACGAAATAGAACTGGCTCGGCAAGGCAAGCAAGGACGGATTATCCTAAAAATGAATGCCCTGCAAGACCCTGCCATGATAGACCGCCTCTACGAAGCCTCGCAAGCCGGTGTAGAGATAGACCTCATTGTCCGCGGCATCTGCTGCCTCATCCCCGGGCAGGAGTACAGCCACAACATCCGCGTGACACGCATCGTGGATACCTTTCTGGAACATGCCCGTGTGTGGTACTTCGGCAACGGCGGCGCACCCAAGCTCTTCCTCGGCTCGCCGGACTGGATGCGGCGTAACTTGTACCGCCGTATCGAAGCCGTCACCCCCATTCTGGACCCGGACTTGAAGCAAGAGCTCATCGATATGCTATCCATACAACTGTCGGACAAACGGAAAGCCTGCTTTGTGGACGACCGGTTGCGAAACCGCTGGAAGTCGTCGCGACCGCAAAAGGAGAAGGTACGGTCGCAATATAGCTTTTACGAATACTTGAAACAAGGGATTAAGGATTAGCGATTAACGATAATTATCAATCGTCAATTATCAATCGTCAATCGCTTTGTAACATTTCTGTAACATGTATGACATTTCCCTGCAACACCAAACTCTTTCCTTTGCAGCCGGAAATAAAATACATGTCTATGGAAACAATTTATCTGGGTATCGTCATCTTTCTGTTCGTACTCGCGATTTTCGACCTCGTGGTAGGTGTCAGTAATGATGCGGTCAATTTTCTTCAGTCGGCTGTCGGAGCAAAGGCAGCATCTTTCAAAACCATACTGTTCATTGCAGGCATTGGCGTCTTCATCGGTGCGGCACTCAGCAATGGCATGATGGACATTGCACGACACGGCATCTATCAACCGGAGCACTTCTACTTTGCCGAAATCATGTGCATTCTGCTTGCCGTCATGTTGACGGACGTCGTGCTATTAGATGTCTTCAACACTATGGGAATGCCTACCTCCACCACTGTATCCATGGTGTTCGAACTGTTGGGAGGTACGTTCGCACTGGCGCTCATCAAGGTCTATAACAGCGATACATTGGGACTGGGCGACCTCATCAATACAGACAAGGCACTGTCTGTCATCATGGCCATTTTTGTATCCGTAGCCATTGCCTTCTTCTTCGGTATGCTGGTACAGTGGCTGGCACGTATCGTGTTCACCTTCAACTACAAGAAGAACATGAAATACAGCATCGCGCTGTTCGGTGGTATAGCTGCCACCAGCATCATCTACTTCATGCTGATAAAGGGGCTGAAAGACAGCTCATTCATGACCCCTGAAAACAAGCAATGGATACACGACAATACCGCATTGCTGATAACCGGTTTCTTTGTATTCTTCACCATACTGATGCAGATACTGCATTGGTGCAAGATAAATGTCTTCAAAGTAGTGGTTCTGATGGGTACTTTCGCCCTCGCTCTTGCCTTTGCCGGCAATGACTTGGTGAACTTTATCGGTGTTCCCCTCGCAGGATATTCCTCATTTATTGACTATACAGCCAATGGTACGGCCGCCGGCCCCGACGGATTCCTGATGTCCTCACTCCTCGGTGCAGCCAAAACCCCGTGGTATTTCCTTATCGGTGCAGGCGCCATTATGGTTTATGCACTCTGCACATCCAAGAAAGCCCACAACGTTATCAAGACTTCCGTGGACCTTGCCCGCCAGGATGACGGTGAAGAGAACTTCGGAAGTACCCCGATAGCCCGTACGCTGGTACGCTTCAGCATGACTCTGGCTAACGGAATATCCAAAACGATGCCCGAAAGCAGCAAGCGGTGGATGAACACACGCTTCCAGAAGGATGAAGCCATCATAGCCGACGGCGCCGCTTTTGACTTGGTTCGCGCCTCCGTCAATCTCGTATTGGCTGGTCTGCTCATCGCCTTGGGAACTTCCTTGAAACTTCCCCTTTCCACCACTTACGTCACCTTTATGGTAGCCATGGGTACATCGCTTGCCGACCGTGCCTGGGGACGTGATTCGGCGGTATTCCGCATTACGGGTGTGCTCAGCGTTATCGGCGGTTGGTTCATCACTGCCGGAGCAGCGTTCACCATCTGTTTCTTCGTAGCACTGATTATCCATTTCGGCGGTACGGTTGCCATCCTGGCACTGATTGGTCTGGCAGTCTTCATGCTGATTCGTAGCCAAGTGATGTACAAAAAGCGCAAGGAGAAAGAAAAAGGCAACGAGACCCTGAAACAGTTGATGAAGAGTACGGACAACAATGAAGTCATCGAATTGCTCCGCAAGCATACCCGTGAAGAACTGGTGAAGATTATGGAATTCACAGAAGAGAATTTTGAACGTACCGTCACTTCCTTCCTACACGAGAATCTACGCGGACTGCGTCGTGCCATGGGCTCAGTAAAATTCGAAAAACAACTCATCAAGCAGATGAAGCGTACCGGAACACTTGCCATGTGCCGTCTCGACAACAATACCGTACTGGAAAAAGGACTCTATTACTATCAAGGCAACGACTTTGCCAGCGAACTGGTGTACAGCGTAGGCCGTCTTTGCGAACCTTGCTTAGAGCACATAGACAATAACTTCAATCCGCTGGATGCCATTCAGAAAGGAGAATTTACAGACGTAGCCGAAGACATCTGCTATCTGTTACAAGTATGCCGCCACAAGCTGGAAACGAACAATTATGATGAACTGGAAACAGAGATTCGCAAAGCCAACGACCTCAACGGACAGTTGTCTCACCTGAAACGCGAAGAGCTGCAACGCATCCAAAGCCAGAGCGGCAGCATCAAAGTCAGCATGGTATACCTGACTATGATACAAGAAGCCCAGAACGTAGTGACCTACACCATCAACCTGATGAAAGTAAGCCGCAAGTTCCAAGTAGAAAAAGAAGAGTTATAAGTTATGAGTTATAACGCATGGTACATAACATGCAACTTATAACTCATAACTCCTTAAGCCCCATCTTCTCCGCCCGTTGCAACATAAATGCACGGGCGGCTTCGTATTCATTGGGAATGATGCCGTCCAAAATGGCATCCTTAATGGCACTCTTCAAGGCACCTACCTGCTGGCAAGGAGAAAGGCCGAAAGTCTTCATGATTTCTTCACCACTGACCGGAGGCTGGAAATTACGGATACGGTCGCGTTCCTCCAAATCCTTCAGCTTCTGGCGTACCAACTGAAAATTATTAAGGAAGCGTTTCTTACGCTCCATATTCTTGGAAGTAATGTCGGCTTCGCACAGTGTCATCAGGTCGTCTATATCATCACCTGCCTCAAACAAGAGACGACGCACTGCCGAGTCGGTCACTACATCATCCGCTATCACAATGGGACGCATGTGCAGGCTCACCATTTTCTGCACATATTTCATCTTCTCATTCATAGGGAGCTTCATCTTGCGGAAAATATCGGGTATCATCTTCTCGCCAATGAAATTATGGTTATGGAACGTCCAGCCCGCACGGGGTTCCCAACGCTTGGTGGCAGGCTTGGCTATATCATGCAGAAGAGCTGCCCAGCGTAGCCAAAGGTTGTCGGTCTTCTTGCTGATGTTGTCGAGTACTTCGAGCGTATGGTAGAAATTGTCCTTATGGGCGCGTCCATTGCGCGTCTCCACGCCTTGCAGCCTAACAAGTTCCGGGAATATCAGTTCCAGCAGACCACAGCGGTCCAGCTCAATGAATCCCTTAGACGGAATAGGTGACAAGATGATTTTGTTCAGTTCGTCTGCAATGCGTTCTTTGGAGATGATGGAGATGCGTTCGCGATTACGCTCCAGAGAATCGAATGTCTCATCGTCAATATAGAATCCCAGCTGGGTGGCAAAACGGACACAGCGCATCATGCGCAAAGGGTCATCACTGAAAGTTATATCAGGGTCGAGGGGAGCCCGGATGGTCTTTTCCTTCAAGTCTCCAATACCGCCAAAGGGGTCGACCAACTCGCCATAACGCACCCGGTTCAGGCAAACAGCCAGTGCATTGATGGTAAAATCACGGCGGTTCTGGTCATCCTCCAATGTACCGTCCTCTACAATAGGCTTGCGGGAATCGTGTGTATACGATTCTTTTCTTGCACCCACAAACTCAACTTCCGTACCATAGTACTTCAATTGTGCCGTACCGAAATTCTTGAAGACGGAAACATGCGCCCCACGCCCCAGACGCTTACCCAGCGCCTCGGCCATGGCAATGCCACTGCCTACCACCACCACATCAATATCCTTGGAAGGACGTTGCAGGAAAATATCACGTACATATCCACCGACTACGTAACATTCCAATCCCAATTCATCAGCCGTTTCGGATATCCGCTTGAATATATCATCACTAAAATATTGCTTCAGTTCTTCTGCCGTCAAATCTATCATAAATAATGCGCTAATGTAATGAATACGCAAATGTGTTAATGGTCTATTAGCACATTTGCACATTAAAATGCTGCAAAGATAAAGATATTATTTCTATTTTTGTGGACTCTAACTCCAAGAACAACAAATATGAAAAAAGTAATACTCCTTGCATGCCTATGCTGTACACTCTTCTCTTGCGAAGATGTGGAGAAGAAGGCCGGTGAAAAACTACAAGCTGCCCGCGAAGCGTTTGAACTCGGCAACTACAATGAAGCGAAGATTCTGATTGACAGCATCAAGATGCTCTATCCCAAAGCGTTTGAAACTCGCCGTGCAGGCATCGGCCTGATGCAGGAAGTGGAACTGAAAGAGCAGGAAAAGAGCCTGGTCTATCTGGACAGTATGCTTCAAGCCAAGCAAAAGGATTTCGATGCAATCAAAGGGAAATACACCTTTGAAAAAGATGCCGAATACCAGAATATCGGCAATTACCTTCATCCTTCCCAAGTGATAGAAAAAAATCTGCATCGCTCTTTCCTTCGCTTCCAGGTAGACGAAAACGGAGTCATGAGCATGACTTCCATTTATTGCGGAGCCCATAATATCCACCATGTGGCCGTCAAAGTCACTGCTCCCGATGGTAGCTTTGCCGAAACACCCGCCGCCAAAGACAGCTACGAAACCACTGACCTCGGTGAAAAGATTGAAAAGGCAGACTTCAAACTGGGAGAAGACGGAAACGTCATGGGGTTCCTTTATCTGAACAAGGACAAGAATATCAAAGTCAACTATCAAGGGGAACGTCCCTATTCCATCACCATGACTGCCGCCGACCGCCAGGCCCTTGCCAGCGTCTACGAACTGGCACAACTGCTGTCATCCATGACGGAAATAAAGAAGAATATGGAAGAAGCCAATCTCAAAATCGAATTTGTAAAAAAGAAGATGGAAGAGAGAAAAGACAATGCACAAGAATAAAAAGAAGGAAACCGGATGATATATTCATTACTTAGTCATCCGGTTCCCTTTTTATTATCAGTAAAGCCTTACCAAACCAATTTGGGTAAATAACGGCTCAGACATGTACGCAAAGCAGACAGAGTGATGGGTTTTACCAACACTTCCGAGGCTCCGCACTCCAAGGCTTTTTCGCGGTCGGCAGTAAAGGCGTAAGCGGTCTGCATGATGATGGGAAGTTCCTTATCCTTCTTGCGAATAATCACCGTAGCATCCAGCCCGTTCATAATAGGCATTTTTATATCCATCAGAATAGCTTCCGCCTTGTCGCGATTCTCTTCGAACAAATTTACAATATCCTCACCATTCTTTGCCCATAGTATCTCGCATTTCTTGCCGATAATAGCCTTTATCAGTTTAAAGTTACTATCATCATCTTCCGCAACCAGAATAAGCGGACGGTAATCTCCTGACACTTTTTCTATTTCCATGACCTATGCGTTTTGTTTATATAGGGGCAAAGATATAAAAAATAATAGATTTGCACTATCTTTGCAGCTCATTAAAAAAATATATAATGATTTCTATAGACGGACTGGCCGTAGAATTCGGCGGAACTACTTTATTCAGTGACATATCTTTCGTTATCAACGAAAAAGACCGTATCGCCCTGATGGGTAAAAATGGAGCGGGGAAAAGTACATTGTTGAAAATCCTGGCAGGTGTAAGACAACCTACCCGTGGAAAAATCTCAGCCCCCAAGGACAGTGTCATAGCTTACCTTCCACAGCACCTTATGACGGAAGACGGACGTACCGTATTCCAGGAAGCGGCGCAAGCCTTTGCCCACCTGCATGAAATGGAAGCTGAAATAGAGCGCCTCAACAAGGAACTGGAAACGCGTACCGACTACGAAAGCGACAGCTACATGGAACTTATCGAGAATGTCTCCGCCTTAAGCGAAAAGTTCTATGCCATCGACTCCACCAATTACGAGGAGGATGTGGAAAAAGCACTGCTCGGACTGGGCTTTGTACGCGAAGACTTCAACCGCCAGACCAGTGACTTCAGCGGCGGATGGCGCATGCGCATCGAGCTTGCCAAGCTGTTGCTGCAAAAGCCTGACGTGCTGTTGCTAGACGAGCCTACCAACCATCTGGACATAGAATCCATACAATGGCTGGAAGATTTCCTTATCAGCAATGGAAAGGCTGTCATCGTCATCAGCCACGACCGTAAATTCGTAGACAACATCACCACCCGTACCATTGAAGTGACCATGGGACGGATATACGATTACAAAGTAAACTACTCCAAATACCTGGAACTCCGCAAGGAACGCCGCGAACAGCAACAGAAAGCCTACGACGACCAGCAGAAGTTCATTGCCGAAACCAAGGAATTCATCGAACGGTTCAAAGGCACCTACTCCAAAACCCTGCAAGTGCAAAGCCGCGTAAAAATGCTGGAGAAGCTGGAACTGCTGGAAGTGGATGAAGAAGACACTTCAGCGTTACGCCTCAAATTCCCTCCTTCTCCCCGCTCAGGCAATTATCCCGTCATCATGGAGGGAGTAGGGAAAAGTTACGGTGACCATGTGGTCTTCAAGAATGCCAACCTCACCATAGAACGGGGAGACAAGGTTGCTTTCGTTGGTAAGAACGGGGAAGGAAAGTCAACGTTAGTGAAGTGCATCATGAAGGAAATAGAACATGAAGGCACCCTCACGATAGGACACAACGTGCAGATTGGATATTTCGCACAAAACCAGGCCTCATTGTTGGATGAGAACCTGACCGTATTCCAGACCATCGACGATGTGGCAAAAGGGGAAATCCGCAACAAGATACGCGACCTGCTGGGTGCCTTCATGTTCGGTGGCCCCGAAGAGTCCATGAAGAAGGTCAAGGTGCTTTCCGGTGGAGAGCGCACGCGCCTCGCCATGATAAAGCTTTTGCTCGAACCGGTGAATCTGCTGATACTGGACGAACCGACCAACCATCTGGACATGAAAACCAAAGATATCCTGAAGCAAGCGTTACTGGATTTTGACGGTACCCTTATCCTCGTCAGCCACGACCGTGACTTCCTGGACGGACTGGTAAGCAAGGTATATGAATTCGGCAACAAACAAGTGAAAGAGCACTTGAGCGGCATCTACGAATTCCTTGAAAAGAAGAAAATGGACTCCCTCCGCGAACTGGAACGATAAGCATCTGCTAAACCCGGCGTCCGAACAAATGGCCGATACATATTGTTTTCATTTTACTAAACACTTAACTAAGAGATATTAAAATGAAACAATATGATGCCATCATAATAGGATTCGGCAAGGGCGGCAAGTTATTGGCCGCCGAACTGGCCGAACGGAATTGGAAAGTAGCCATCGTGGAACGTTCCCCTCAGATGTACGGAGGAACATGTGTAAACGTAGGATGTATCCCTACCAAAACTCTGATTCACGAATCGGAATATGCGGAAAAAAGATACTATGACGATTATAAGAACCAGTCCAAACTGTATGCACTTGCCGTGGCGCGGAAAGACAAGCTTGTATCCTTCCTGCGTGAGAAAAATTATGAAAATGTAAAAAACGAGCCTAATATAACCCTCTATGACGGAACTGCTTCTTTCTTGTCCGAAAATACAATCCGTATAGTCTCCGGCAAGGACGAAACGATTCTTGAGGGAAAAGAGATATTCATCAACACCGGGTCCACCCCTATCCTGCCTGCCATCGACGGACTCAAGGAGAGCAAGTACGTATATACCAGTGAGACCTTGCTGCAATCGAACAAACTGCCCGCACACCTGCTCGTCATCGGCGGCGGTGCTGTCGGATTGGAGTTTGCCACTATGTATGCAGGCTTTGGAAGCCATGTCACACTGCTGGAAGCGGGAAACCGCTTTCTGCCTAAAGTGGACCGCGACATTGCCGCCTCCATGCTGGAAGCATTGAACCGAAAGCGTATCAATGTCCGGTTGAACGCCCGTGTCCAATCCGTGTACGACACAGCCGAAGGAATAACTCTGACCTATACGGACAGTGCAAACGGCACTCCCTACTACCTGAAAGGAGATGCCTTGCTGGTAGCCATCGGCCGCAAGCCTATGACTGCAGAGCTGAATCTGGAAAAAGCGGGTATACAAACAGACAAGCGGGGAGCCATCGTTGTCGACAACCAATTACGGACTACAGCCCCACACGTATGGGCCCTGGGGGACGTAAAAGGAGACGAACAGTTCGACTACTTGTCCATCGATGATTTCCGTATCATCCGTAATCAACTCTTTGAAAACAAAAAAAGGAGTACAAAAGACCGGTATCCAATCCCCTTTGCCATTTTCACCGACCCACCGCTGGCACATATAGGACTGACGGAAGAGGAAGCGATGAAGAACGGTTATTCCATACATGTGGCACGTATCCCTGCTGCCATGATTCCACGTGCCCGTACGCTACACAGCATAGACGGTATGCTCAAAGCTATTGTAGACATCCATACCGGACGGATTCTGGGTTGTACCCTACTTTGTGCCGATGCACCAGAAGTAATCAATACCGTAGCATCAATCATGAAAACGGGACAGCGTTACCATTTCCTGCGGGACTTCATTTTCACCCACCCCAGCATGAATGAGGGATTGAATATGTTATTCAAACCTTTTTAGCATTTTCTATTTGGTAATTAAGTCCTTAACCTTTATCTTTGCATCCGTCCAAAGATAGAGGAATGAAAAAGAAACAGTACATAACCTATATTCTTTTTTTCATCAGCTTGATAATGCTGGTGATACCCGTCATTCCCCACCATCATCATGCCGACGGAATGATATGCATGAAGAATGATATCACCGCCGATTGCTGCGGACACCGTCATAGCCCGGGCAACGAGCACTGCTGTTGCGACACGGGATGCATGACAACCCACTTTGTACAACAGACGCCCAGCTCTTCCAATGATGTGTGTTCACATCCGGATGCCTTGTGGGCAGTTACCCTACTCATTGAACCTTTTTCCAAGTTACTCATCCTACCCGAGTTTGACATAAGCAGGCAGGAGTGTATCTATCTGGAATCTCTTCATAGCACATTTATCATATGTGCTACGGGACTTCGTGCCCCTCCGTCTCTTCTTGCTTAACTGTTACCGGAACATCACCGGGACAGATTTCTATCCGGCATAAGGAACAATGCAATTTGGTTGCACGCCCTATGCCCTAACTTTGTATTCAAAATCAAAAAGTAAGAACAAATATCATCATGAAAAAAGTTATTTTCATGGGAGTCTTGGGATTATTCCTTTTAGGCTCCTGTAACAGCAAGTCCGGAGACAGCCACGAAGGACATAATCACGAAACAGAAGAGCACAATCATGACGGACATGACCACGAGGGACATGACCACGAACATGAGGAACACAACCATGAGCACGAAGAGCAGGAAAACCATGCCGGAGGAAGCGATGAAATCATCCTGCCACCAGCAAAGGCGCAAGCTGCCGGCGTAGCAGTCAGCACTGTTGAACCGGGTAGTTTCCATCAAGTCATCAAGACCAGCGGCCAGGTGATGGCAGCCCAGGGAGACGAGAGCGTAGCCGTAGCTACAGTAGCAGGCGTGGTTTCCTTCAAGGGAAAAGTTATCGAAGGAATGAGTGTCAGCAAAGGTACTCCTTTGGTGGTATTGTCATCCAAAAACATGGCCGACGGAGACCCGGTGCAGAAAGCCCGGATAGCCTACGAGGTTTCCAAAAAAGAATACGAGCGTATGAAAGCGCTTGTAGGCAACAAAATCGTATCTGAAAAGGAATTCGCGCAAGCCGAACAGATTTACGAAAATGCCCGTATCAGTTACGAGGCAGTCGCAAAGAACCATTCGGCAAGCGGCCAGGCTGTTGTTTCTCCCATCAGCGGTTATGTGAAGAATCTGTTGGTGAAAGAAGGGGACTACGTCAGCGTCGGCCAGCCGTTGGTAAGCGTCACCCAGAACCGCAAGCTTTTCCTGCGTGCGGATGTATCCGAAAAGTACTATCCTTACCTAAACAGCATCGGTTCTGCCAACTTCTGTACTCCTTATAATAATAAGGTATATACATTGAAAGAACTGGGCGGGCGCATGCTTTCTTATGGAAAGGCTTCGGGTGAGAACGGATATTATGTACCCGTAACTTTTGAATTCGACAATAAGGGAGACGTTATTCCCGGCTCGTTTGTAGAAGTATTCCTATTATCCTCACCAATGGAGAACGTGTTGTCTCTTCCTCACAGTGCGCTGACCGAGGAACAAGGCAGCTTCTTTGTCTACCTGCAACTGGATGAAGAGGGCTACAAAAAACAGCTTGTCACCCTGGGTGCCGACAATGGCGAAAGTGTACAAATCCTTTCCGGCATAAAAGCAGGCGATCGCGTCGTAACCCAAGGAGCCTATCAAGTGAAGCTGGCATCGGCAACGAATGCTATTCCGGCACATAGCCATGAACACTAATCTCATGTACAATTTGACAATTTACAAAGTACCATTTCGCTATGCAGTATAAGGGCTACGTGACGAATGGGGAGTGTAAAGTCAGATAAACAAGAAATATTAGATAAAACAGCAAGTGCGGCTGACATTGCGCAGCCCAATTGTACATTGTAAATAGTAAATAAAAAGATGTTAAACAAAATAATTGGTTTTTCTCTTCAGAACCGCATCCTGGTGCTGGTAGCATCGGTGCTGTTGCTGATTGGCGGTACTTATACCGCCATGCATACGGAAGTGGATGTGTTCCCTGACCTCAATGCGCCGACCGTGGTCATCATGACCGAAGCAAATGGTATGGCAGCAGAGGAAGTGGAACAGCTGGTCACTTTTCCCGTAGAAACGGCTGTAAACGGTGCAACGGGTGTGCGCCGTGTACGCTCTTCCTCAACGAACGGTTTTTCTGTAGTCTGGGTAGAATTCGACTGGGATACAGATATCTATCTTGCCCGGCAGATTGTCAGTGAGAAGCTGGCAGTCGTCAGCGAATCCTTACCGGCCAACGTAGGCAAGCCGACACTAGGCCCACAATCGTCCATTTTGGGCGAGATGCTGATTGTAGGTCTGACAGCAGATTCGACCTCTATGCTGGATTTGCGTACCATTGCCGACTGGACCATACGTCCCCGCCTGCTCTCTACGGGCGGTGTGGCACAAGTTGCCGTACTGGGTGGCGACATCAAGGAATATCAAGTGCAGCTGGACCCGGAACGGATGCGCCATTACGGCGTGACATTGAGCGAAGTGATGAACATCACCCGCGAAATGAACCTGAATGCCAATGGTGGAGTACTCTATGAATATGGCAATGAATATATCGTACGCGGCGTACTTTCTACCGACAAGGTAGACCAGATAGCCAAGGCCGTGGTGCGGAGCAACGGAGTCTCCGGCGCCCCTATCCTGCTGGAAGATATTGCCGACGTTCAAATCGGAGCCAAACTTCCTAAACTGGGTACCGCCTCGGAACGCGGTAAGCATGCCGTACTGCTGACAGTCACCAAGCAACCCGCCACAAGCACGCTGGAGCTTACAGACAAACTGGAAGCTTCCCTGCAAGACCTGCAGAAGAATCTACCGGCGGACGTAAAGGTTTCCACAGACATCTTCCGTCAAAGCCGTTTCATCGAAAGTTCCATCGGAAACGTTCAGAAGTCGTTGTTGGAGGGAGGTATTTTCGTTGTCATCGTGCTTTTCCTGTTCCTTGCCAACGTACGTACCACAGTCATCTCGCTGGTGACACTGCCGTTGTCACTGATTGCCTCCATCCTTGCCCTGCACTATATGGGCTTTACGATAAATACCATGAGCCTGGGAGGTATGGCTATCGCCATCGGTTCGCTGGTGGATGATGCCATCGTGGACGTGGAGAATGTCTACAAGCGTTTGCACGAAAACCGACTGAAACCTGCCGGCGAGCAACTTCCTATTCTGGAAGTGGTGTTCAATGCTTCGAAAGAAGTGCGTATGCCTATCCTCAATTCAACGCTGATCATCATTGTCAGCTTCGTACCACTGTTCTTCCTTAGTGGTATGGAAGGTAGGATGTTGGTACCACTAGGCATTGCATTCATCGTGGCATTGGCGGCTTCAACCGTTGTGGCACTGACCGTAACGCCGGTACTTTGCTCCTATCTATTGGGAAAAGAGAAAACGAAAAAACAAAATAACGAAAACAGCGATTCTGCCGTAGCACGCAAGATGAAGCAATGGTATGGTTCAGCACTGACTTTTGTATTGGGGCATAAGAAAGGGGTACTTGGAGGTATTATCGGACTATTTGTAGTGGCACTCGGCTGTTTCTTCACCCTGGGCCGCTCGTTCCTGCCGCCTTTCAATGAAGGTTCGTTCACCATCAATATCTCCTCGCTTCCGGGTATCTCCCTGGAAGAAAGCGACAAGATGGGGCACCGTGCCGAGGAGCTGCTGCTCTCCATCCCCGAAATACAGACCGTGGCCCGTAAAACGGGACGTGCAGAGCTGGACGAACACGCTCTGGGAGTAAACGTCTCTGAGATCGAGGCACCGTTTGAGTTGAAAGACCGCTCACGCAGCGAGCTCGTGGCAGAAGTCCGCGAAAAACTGGGTACCATTGTAGGGGCAAACGTGGAAATAGGCCAGCCTATCAGCCACCGTATAGACGCCATGCTATCCGGTACAAAGGCGAACATCGCCATCAAACTGTTCGGCGACGATCTGAACCGCATGTTCACTCTGGGCAATGAAATCAAGAGTGCCATCCAGGGTATTCCCGGTATTGCTGACCTGAACGTGGAACAGCAGATTGAGCGTCCGCAACTTGTCATTTCACCCAAACGGGAAATGCTTGCCAAATACGGCATTTCACTGCCCGAATTTTCGGAGTTTGTCAATGTCTGCCTGGCCGGTGAAGCCGTTTCCCAAGTTTACGAAAAGGGAAAGAGCTTCGACCTGACCGTACGCGTGAAAGACAACCTACGCGACGAAATGGAAAAAATACGCAACTTGATGATTGATACGGGCGACGGACAGAAAATTCCACTGAACTATGTAGCGGAAATCCGCTCGGCCATGGGTCCGAACACCATCAGCCGCGAGAATGTAAAGCGTAAAATCGTCATCTCCGCCAACGTGGCCGACCGCGACCTGCGAAGTGTAGTCAATGATATACAAGCCCAGGTAGACGCACAAATCAAACTGCCGGAAGGATACCACATCGAATACGGCGGACAATTCGAAAGCGAGCAGGCAGCAAGCCGCACGCTGGCACTTACTTCGTTCATGTCCATCGTGGTGATATTCCTGCTCCTCTACCATGAATTCCGCAGTGTGAAGGAGAGTGCCATCATCCTTATCAATCTGCCGCTGGCATTGATAGGCGGTGTATTCGCCCTGCTCATCACAACGGGAGAAGTGAGTATCCCCGCCATCATCGGTTTCATCTCACTGTTCGGTATCGCCACCCGAAACGGAATGCTGCTCATCAGCCATTACAACCACTTGCAGCAGGAAGAAGGCTATGGCGTCTACGACAGCGTTATCCGCGGTTCGCTCGACCGTCTGAATCCAATCCTGATGACCGCCCTATCCAGTGCACTGGCACTTATCCCGCTGGCTCTCAGTGGCGACCTGCCGGGCAACGAGATACAAAGCCCGATGGCAAAGGTTATCTTGGGCGGCCTTTTAACATCCACGTTCCTGAACGGTTTCATCATTCCGATTGTTTACCTGATGATGCACCATAACCAACAACCTAAAACGTCAGACAATGAATAAAAGATTTTTCATATTCAGCGCCGCCATCCTCGCTTTTGCGGGGATGAGCGCACAAACGTCCGGCATTGATGCCGTGCTCCAGCAGATAGAGGCCAACAACAAGGAATTGCAGGCTAACTCCCACCTCATTTCCTCACAAAAACTGGAGAACAAGACAAACAACAACCTCCCCGACCCTACACTGTCATACGCCCACCTTTGGGACTCCAAGAACAGTGACGAGACAGTCGGCGAAATGGTCATCTCGCAAAGCTTCGACTTCCCCACGCTTTACGCCACCCGAGGGAAGATGAACCGACTCAAGACAAATGCACTGGATGCACAAGCCACCGCCTTCCGCCAGCAGATATTGTTGCAAGCGAAGGAAGTATGCTTGGACATCATCATGCTGCAACGCCAGCAAGCCCTGCTCGACGAACGGTTGAAGAATGCGGAGGAACTGTCGGCCATGTACACCCGGCGTTTGGAAACGGGAGATGCCAATGCACTGGAAACCAACAAGATTAATCTGGAGTTGCTGAATGTACGCACGGAAGCCCGCATGAACCAGACGGCACTTAACAATAAACTGAAAGAGCTGCTTGTCCTCAACGGAAACCAGCCGCTCACACCGGGACGTCCCAGACCCGATACCACACCCGACGCCCAAACACTCGGATTGACAGAATACCCGGCAGTGCCGTTGCCGGCCGACTTCCACCCGCTGGCCGACGAACTGCTGGCTTCAGACCCCACCCTGCAATCCTTGCAGGGTGAAAGTTCTGCCGCCCGGAAACAGATTTCGGCAAGCAAGCAAGGCTGGCTGCCCAAACTGGAACTGGGTTACCGTAGAAATACCGAATCGGGGCATCCGCTAAACGGTGTAGTAGTAGGCTTCTCTTTCCCGCTTTTCGAAAACCGCAATAAGGTCAAGATAGCCAAGACACAAGCGCTCAACATTGACTACCAAAAGGAGAACGCCGCACTGCAAGCCAGCTCTGCCTTGTGGCAACTCTATGAAGAGGCCAAGAACCTGCACGCTTCCATGGAGGAATACGAGCGCACCTTCCATCAACAGCAAGACCTTTCTTTACTGAAACAAGCACTTATGGGAGGACAAATCAGTATGATTGAATACTTCGTTGAAATATCGGTTGTCTATCAAAGCAAGACAAACCTCCTGCAACTGGAAAACCAGTATCAGAAGGCAATGGCACAGATATACAAGAGCCGGTTATAAATAGAAAGAGCTGTCTGCGGTTGACAGACAGCTCTTTCTATTTCAATATATTGTAGTTATAGTTTTGTGACTTTACCCATAAACAGAATAACTCCCGTACTCTTCTCCTTTATCAGAAAGATGAAAGGACGGTCCACATAGAACGGAATTACCGTACTTGGTCCGGGAGCGGCCACGTCCATTCCTCCGACAGTTACAGCCGCAGCTTCCGTCCCCTCTTCATTCACTTTCACATAAGTGAACTGTTGCAGCAAACTGATAAACAAATCCTCATCCGCCATTCCGGAAAAATCGGCCGATGGAGTAAAAGCCTCCTGCATTCCCATTGCCATCATATCGTCAATGAGTTCTTTATCATATTCCATTTCAAACCGGGGTAACTTAAGGTTCAAGGCAGAGCTTGATAAACTACTGTTCCATTCCCCCCAGCGCTCGTCATTCAGCTGCGGCAGGCACTCATCCAACGATTTTCCCTCTGCCGGCAAGAGCACCACCATACTGAAAGCCTCATTGCCGTAAGGCAACTCTGCCATTGAGAAATACTCATTCTCGGCATAGTTGAATCTCTCGTCACGAAGATTCATCATGTGTACAGTCGATTTGCTTCCGTCAGCATTCGTAAAAGCCTCTTCTGCCGTATCCGATTTTTTGAATTGATTCTTCCAAATCCCCTTGAAATAAAGCGCATTCAACAGATAAAGACGCGCCGTCTCCGGAATCTCATTCAAGACTTTGGGGATGCAATTATTCGTTTTCCCGGCACACCAGCCGTTTATAATGTCCGGAGCCTTGGGAGAGGCAAAATCCAGCTCCTGCACTTGCGCGTCATACATCTTTTTGTTTACGCTTACAAAGTCGTCATGAACACCGAACCCTTTCTTTATCCAGATGGAATTGGCAATTCCCAACTGTGTGGTATTGTCCAAATCGAGCAACGCCTCCACCAGCTTCTTATTATAGTTGTTCATTTCTTCCAACGAATAGCCCGAAAAGCCCAGGACATCTGTCATCTCAGATAGTGTGTTTCCCAACGCTCCATTGGCAATCATAGACAGACAGAGCGAAGCGCTCAAAGGAGAGATGAACAGATTGGGCTTTTCCACCTCAGTTTTACAAACCTGATTAAAGAAACGGAAAGCGAAATCCGTTCCTAAATCCATCATCTCCTGCTCGGCACGGGTCAAGGCAATGTCTTTGCGAGGCTTGGGTTGTGGTGAAGAGTTGTCGTCACTCTGGCAGGCTGCAAGGATACAAAGTAGGCTTAAGGCAGTAATCGTTTTTTTAAGCATAAGCAAATAGTATTAGTTTTAAAACAGTTATCTATATATAGAAAATGCTTGAACAAACAAAATACTGCATTGAAGAAACAATAAAAAATAGTACATTCCTACTCTATTATCATACTGCAAAGTTCTGCATATTTTTTGCAGTCGCACTGCATATGTGTTGCAGCACCACTGCATATGTGTTGCAGTCGCGCTGCATATATATTTGCAGTGTCACTGCAACAGCTCTGCAGTGCTACTGCAAAATATATACAGCAGCTTTGCAGTAACGTGATTGATTTCACCCGGTTATTGTTGCCAATTCCAGCACCCCTTCCGGCAAATATCCGCTGCGTATGCGCCATTCCTGGGGATAAAGATTATTGGCACGGTTACCTATATTCTTGACAAATCCTAGAGGTATCTGTTTGTAGGTGAGCAAGACAATGCCGCGCGGAGCAGTCTCCGAAAGGACAACAGCCTCCTTGCGCAGATAGCTGATGGCCTGCTCGCGGCCTATCTCTTCATGGGCAAAGGCATCCGGATTCAGTGCTATACTCATGGCGAGCCCATGAGCAGGCATCCAGTCTTTTCCTTTCAACTCGGCAACATCTACCCCAGCCTGCACGATACGGAGTGACGAACGCAAAGCCGACAGTTCGGAGAGATACGCTTTAGGGAAAGCGCTGACGTTGTTGCCATTGACGATAAATTCGTAATTATCCGGAACCGCAAACCACTCATGCAGTGCCGAAAGCTGTTCTTTGGAAACACCCGGAGTTTTCGCTCCTTTTCCTTGAGGTTTTCTTCCTTTTTCCCAGGATTTCACCTGCCCGGCCCAGGTATTCCCATCGCTCACGCCCGGTTTGCGGAGAACTGCCAAAAAGAATCCTTCCCCCTTCGTCCGATGGGGCAGGAAACGATAGGCGGGAAAGTCCTCTCCCGACAATAGATTACCCGTAATATTCCAGTCAGTAGAAATTTCCAACGGCAATACCTCCGCCCCGAATTCATCCCGTATCCAACGGATGTTCTCTTCGTTTTCCTTTGTATTATAGGTACAAGTACTGTAGATGAGAATGCCTCCGGACTTCAAGCAAGGCCAGATATCCGTAACGATGCGACGCTGGCGCTGCCAGCAGATTTCCACATTCTCCCCACTCCACTCACTTACCGCAACGGGGTCTTTACGGAACATCCCCTCGCCAGAGCAGGGGACATCCGTCAATATGACGTCGAAGAAGTCCGTCAAGGAAGAAAAATCTGCCGGGTCATTATTAGTGACCACCACACCGGAATGCCCCCACTTCGTAAGATTCTCCGCCAATACCTGCGAGCGGTTGCGGATTACCTCATTGGCCACCAGCAGACTGCCTGCGGGCAACACGCTACGGGCATGCGTGGATTTCCCGCCGGGAGCCGCACAGAGGTCAAGCATCACCACCGGTCCTTCGCCCACATACCGCCTCAAAGCCTGCTCCACAAACATAGACGAAGCCTCCTGCACATAGTAGCAGCCTGCATGAAACAGCGGGTCAAAAGTGAATGTCAGCCGCTTGTCCAGATAGTATCCGGCAGTAGACCAAGGGACATGCCTAAAAGAGGAACGAAAAAGACTGAATGAAGATTCCGGTAATTTATCTTCATTCAGTCGGATACTGACCGGCTGCTCCCCTTCCAGGGCGGCAGCCAGCTTTTCATATTCTTCCACACCCAAGAGGGCGCGTGTATAATCGGTGAAAGATGAGGGTAGCTTCATGCTTTGAACTGTTTTATGGCAGCAAAGATAGTGCAAAATACGTTTCACCAATCTACGGGGCTAAACAAAAAGCACGGTTCAATACTCTTTTTAAAAACTGAGTTTCACCCCTGCAAAATAGGAACGCGGTGCACCCGGTCCGTAGATATAACCGGAATCGCGGCTCGCTCCTTTATCAAAATCTTTCTGATAAGAATTGAATATATTCTGTACACCGGCATTGAGCTGCAAACAGAACCCTTGAAAATCAAAGTCGTAAGCTATCTTTGTTCCAAGCTCAAAGAAGTCCGGACTCTTTACCAATACATCCGCCTCACCGTTCACCTCCGAAAGCAAATGGGGAACGTACATCCGCCCGGTATAATTGCCGTTCAAAGCTATTGAGAAGGCTTTAACCGGCATATAGGTAGCTGTAAAGTAGCCGTAGATGTCGGGAGTACGCAGTATCTTGTCGCTGTAACGTTCTTTCTCCGACAAGTGCTCCTCATCCGCACTCCATTCTTCGGGAGAGTCATAGATACTTCGTTGAAGCGTCAGCCCTGCCTGCAACTGAACCTTATCCTTATAGGCAACCTTTCCTTCCAATGTGCCGCCATACACTTTAGCTCCCGAACCATTGATACGGGTCTGTATCAGATAAGCGCTACCATCCGGGTCTTTCACCGGAGGCGTCAGGACAAACGGGTCGGAAAGTTTCGTGTAGAAGCCTTCCACCAGTAGGTTTGCCTGGAAATCTCCGAAATAGTGGTACCAATCTACCGAAGCATTGAAGCTGCGCGAACGCTCTTCCTTCAATCCTTTGGCGCGGACAATGGAAACCAACTCTCCACCCACATTACTGATATGCAGATCTTCATCAAACGCTTGTGGAGCACGGAATCCCTCAGCATAACTGAAACGGATATTCACATCCTGAGTAGGATTGTAACGGATATTGGCACGGGGACTGAAAACAGCCTTGTCCATGATGCTGTTTTTATCTACGCGCCCGCCAATCAGGAAACTCCACTGTTCGTTCTTCCACTCATTCTGGGCATAGACGCTTGCTATATTCACCACTTGGTTCAACGGGGCGGGGGTATATTTCTCAATCAGTTGTTGCAAGCGGTCACCCGTTGCCGTAGGATCTTCGGCCAAAGCAGCATCACGATACTTCTGTACGTCCGTTGCCTTGTCATGCAGATTGTCGTGATTGAACTCAATGCCTCCGGTCAAATCGGCAGGCATAAACAGACACTTGTCAAAATGATAAATATACTGGGCACCCAGCACACCGGTAAAGTCCGTAGTCATTCCATAAGCGCTGTAATAACTATTGCGCACGATGTGCTGAGCCGAAGCATAGGTACTGAACGTATGTTTCTGGTTTTTGGAGAAAGCCGTGAACTTGAGTCCACCCGTGTTGATGGAATGTTTCAGCTGTTCCACCAGTCCGGGCGCCCCGGTACCGTTCAATCCGGCATCCTCGGCTATATGAGGGGGAAGGCTGAAGCCACTTCCACCACGGCGGAATTCCTCCATATGATGGTATTCAAGGCTCAGCTTGGAATAGGCACTTGTCCGGTAGTAAGCATTCAGACCGACAGTCTGGTTCTTCAGCTTCGGTAATTCGGAAAAACCGTCTCCGTTGGAGTCCCATGCCGAACGATGCCTGCTCTGGCCGTACACATAAGCCCCCATCTTACTGTCCGAAGAAACCAAGGAAAGATTCAGGGTCGTGTTGTTGTCGAACGAGCCGGAACCGTCGAAATTGGAAATGGTATGCGAGAAAGAACCGGAATTGCGAATCGGTTCCTTCGTAATGATATTCACCGTCCCGGCAATGGCCGAAGAACCGAACAAGGCTGAACCACCTCCACGCACCACTTCCACACGCTCTATCATGTTGGCGGGAATCTGTTCCAACCCATACACACCGGCCAGAGAGGAAAAGATGGGACGTGAGTCTATCAATATTTGGGTATATTTCCCATCCAGCCCGTTGATGCGCACTTGTGAATAACCGCAATTCTGGCAATCGGTCTCCACCCGCACACCTGGCTGAAAGGCCAGTCCTTGCGACAAAGTATGCGAGTTTGTCTGCTCAAACAGTTTAGGAGTGACCACTTTGACCAAAGTGGGTGCCAAGCGCCGGGCAGTCTCATTGCGGTTGGCTGTGACTACCACCCCGTCCAGTGCCACCATGTCTTCTTCCAACTCAAAGTTCTCTTCCAAGGTCTTACCACGTTTCAGAACGACTTTGCGCTCCTGCGACTTATAACCTACGGCACTGACGGACAACGTGAACTCACCTTCAGGCAGATTCTTTAGGAAATAGTGACCGGTGGCATCGGTCATGGTCCCGATGGTGGTGCCTTTCAGCGAAACTGTCATATAAGGCAAATGTTCCCTTGTACTTTTTTCTATTACATGACCGACAATATTGGCATCGGTACTCTTCAAATCTTCGGCATAAACGGTTGATGAGAGTAACAGACATACTGCTCCCACCACAAAAAATATATATTTTTTCATGTACTTCTAAAATAATATGTTAATCAATGAGGTTGACGCAATCCCACAACGGAATTGCCTTAATCTATCGGATTTGAAAAAAAGAAGGGGGAGCACGCAGGCAAATACCGCCACGAAGCTTTACACACTTGATGCATTCCGTGGTAAGAATGCTCAGTACACACAACAAAACAAGGAAAACCGTCGCGGCAACCGGAAGCAACGGAAGGGAAGAAGAGACGAAAGAGGCTAGATAGAAAATGGTTTCCAACTGCACCTCTGTATGCTCATGCTGGCCCTTGAATGGATGGGAATGCACAATGATAACACCATTCACCACATGCGAGTGGGTAAACAGCGTAATTCCTCCCAGATAGGCAATGAACAGCAGAGGGAGGAAACACTTCATTATATTCCTCAACTTCATCAAGACTTCCCAATAAAAACAGATGCGCAAAGATAACAGTATTTACAATAAGAAACAACCCGGTTTGTATATTTACCTCTATTTACAGTCGCAAATACCTACTTCTTGTTATTCCGGAAAAAAGACAATAAGACATTTTCACGGAAAAATATCGCCTTATTTCCGGTTTTCTAAAAAAAATATCTTCTCTTTGCAACTTTATAAAGGTGACGACACGTCTAACCAACAAAGAAACAAATTAAAAGACCATAGATTATGAAACGTATCATTTTTGGATTAATGCTCGCCATGATGTTCTGCACACTGGTGCAAGGCGCAAACAGAACCGTAACAGAGAACGACGGTCAGGGGAACAAGAAAAGAGTCATCGAATTGAGAGACACTGTCATCAATGGAGAAACCGTAACAGACACACTTAGTGTCATGACTTATGAAAACGGTGCCGGCAGTAGCAATGCTCCGGAAAAATGGAGAACCCACCACAGCAGTATGGACTGGAACGGGTTCGACCTCGGGAGCAAGACCTCGGAGACCGTGATTGCCGTAACAGCCATCGTCTTTGTATTCGGACTGCCGCTACTCATCATATTCGTAGTATTCTTCTTCCGCTATAAAAACCGGAAAGCCAAGTACCGCCTGGCGGAACAGGCCCTGGCCAGCGGACAGCAACTGCCTGAAAACTTCTTCAAAGAAGCCGCAGCAACGGATATCCGCAGCAAAGGCATCAACAACATATTCGTCGGCATCGGCCTGTTCATCTTCCTTTGGGCCATTACCGGAGAATTCGGTCTCGGATGTATCGGCTTACTCGTCATGTTCACCGGCTTCGGACAATTGGTGATTTTCTACAGCCAACAGAAGAAGAACGAAGAAAAATGAGTCAGATGGGTGACATATCGTTAGTCGCACAGGTCGTGGTGTTTCACAACACCAGGGCCTTCGACCAGTTGGTAAAGAAGTACCAGTCGCCCGTGCGGCGGTTCTTCCTGCACCAGACCTGCGGCGACAGCGAGTTGAGTGACGACCTGGCACAAGATACGTTTATCAAGGCCTATACAAACATCGCTTCGTTCAAGAATCTGTCCAGCTTCTCAACCTGGCTCTACCGTATTGCCTATAACGTTTTTTATGATTATATTCGCAGCCGGAAAGAAACGGACGATTTGGATACGTACCGAGTGGACGCTCAATGCAGCACACTGCAGCAGGACGTGGGACAGCACATGGACATTTACCGTGCCCTGGCCACACTGAAGGAAATGGAACGCACCTGCATCACGCTCTTCTACATGGAAGACCAAAGCATCGAAAAGATTACAGGTATCACCGGATGTCCGGCGGGAACGGTAAAAAGCCACCTCTCGCGGGCGAAAGACAAAATGGCTTCCTACTTAAAACAAAATGGTTATGATGGAAAATGATGATAAACTCCTGACTTCATTCTTTGCCGAACACCGGCAGGAAATAGCCGATAACGGGTTCAGCCGCCGCGTACTGCGACATCTGCCCGACCGTAGCCGCCACTTGGCGCAGATATGGACAGCATTCTGCTTTACTCTGGCCCTCGTACTGTTCGTCTCCCTCGACGGAGTGCAGCTGATACTGGACACCTTGCGCGAAACCTTCGATACTGCCATCCGGAGCGGAGCTTCGGAGCTTGACCCCAAGTCGTTAATCATTGCCGGAGTGGTATTGCTCTATTTCGGTTACCGCAAGATTTCATCTATGGCATAGTTGTTTTTCAATGATAAATCGTATCTTTGTCCCCTCATAAAACTAACTAAGAGGAGAAAGTTTTGAGAAAGATTCTATTCATCATATTATTCGTTTTTTCTATTGGGAATGCCGGGGCGCAAGCAACAAGCGATTCCATCGTCATGAATTACTTGAAGGAAATGGGCGCCCCCGTCACTTATAACAATGAAGTGAAATTGCTGATGACCGGCCATGACAAGTTCGTCGATCTCTTCGAGAATATCCGCCATGCCCGGCATCATATCCATTTGGAATACTTCAACTTCCGCAACGACTCCATAGCCAATGCCTTGTTCAGCCTTCTGGCAGAGAAAGTCAAGGAGGGAGTTGAAGTCCGCGCCATGTTCGATGCCTTCGGCAACTGGTCCAACAACCAACCATTGAAAGAACGCCATCTGAAATCCATCCGCGCCCAAGGCATCGAAATCGTTAAGTTCGATCCTATCACTTTTCCCTGGGTGAATCATGCCATACACCGCGACCATCGGAAAATAGTAGTGATTGACGGCAAGATAGGTTATACCGGCGGCATGAACATTGCCGACTACTACATCAACGGATTGCCTAAAATCGGTAAATGGCACGATATGCACATACATCTTGAAGGAGATGCCGTGCGCTATCTGCAGGGCATCTTCCTGACCATGTGGAACCGGGAAACGGGACAACACGTAGGTGGACCTGCCTACTTCCCGGATACTCAGCAACTGCCCGACAGTATTGCCGAAGAAATAGCCATCGTGGACCGCACGCCACGCGAAACACCACGCTCCATCAGCCATGCCTATGCAGCTTCCATACAAGCCGCACAGAAGAGCATCCGAATCGTGAATCCTTATTTCGTTCCGACCAAATCAATCCGCAAGGCAATCAAGAACGCACTGAAAAAAGGTACTGAAGTGGAAATCATGATACCTGCCGTGTCGGACATAGCCTTTACTCCGGATGCCTCATTCTACATAGCACACAAGCTGATGAAGAAAGGAGCCAAGATATATCTCTTCAACGGCGGCTTCCACCATTCCAAGATAATGATGGTAGACAGCACTTTCTGCACGGTGGGTACTGCCAATCTCAACAGCCGCAGCCTGCGCTATGACTACGAGACAAACGCTTTCATCTTCGACCCCAAGACCACCAATGAGCTGAATGCCATGTTCGAACGGGACGTGCAAAACAGTACGCTACTCACTCCCGAAGTCTGGAAAAAGCGTTCCGGATGGAAGAAATTCGTAGGCTGGGTGGGAAACCTGATGACCCCCTTCCTCTAATTATTAATTATTAATTATTAATTATTAATTAATTCTCCTACCTTTGCGTTCGGATAAAAACAGAGCATTACATCATGAAACAATATTTAGACCTGCTGAACCGCGTACTGACCGAAGGCGTAGAGAAAAGCGACCGTACGGGTACCGGCACCATCAGCGTATTCGGCCACCAGATGCGTTTCAACATGGATGAAGGCTTCCCCTGCCTTACTACCAAGAAGCTACATCTGAAATCAATCATATACGAACTGCTATGGTTCCTCCAAGGAGACACCAATGTGAAATATCTTCAGGACAACGGTGTACGTATCTGGAACGAATGGGCGGACGAAAACGGTGACCTGGGACATATTTACGGGTATCAATGGCGCTCCTGGCCGAACTATAAAGGTGGATTCATCGACCAAATCAGCGAAGCTGTAGAAACCATCAAGCACAATCCCGACTCACGCCGGATTATAGTCAGCGCATGGAATGTAGGTGATTTGGACAACATGAACCTCCCTCCCTGCCACGCCTTCTTCCAGTTCTATGTCGCCAACGGACGGCTGAGCCTACAACTGTATCAGCGTAGTGCGGACATTTTTTTAGGAGTGCCCTTCAACATTGCTTCCTATGCCCTGCTCCTGCAGATGATGGCGCAAGTCACCGGACTGAAAGCCGGAGATTTCATCCATACCTTAGGAGATGCTCACATCTATCTGAACCATTTGGAGCAGGTAAAACTCCAACTATCTCGTGAACCGCGGGATTTGCCGCAGATGAGAATCAATCCGGATGTGAAAAACATCTTCGACTTCAAGTTCGAGGATTTTGAGTTGGTCAACTATAACCCGCATCCGCATATTGCAGGAAAAGTGTCAGTATAAATCCTACAATAAAAAGATAGAAAGAGAAAAGAATTTTACACACATATGATTAGTATTATTGCTGCAGTAGACAGAAAGAGAGGTATCGGCTATCAGAACCGGTTGTTATTCTGGCTTCCCAATGATTTGAAGCGTTTCAAAGCCCTCACCACGGGAAATACCATCATCATGGGCCGAAAGACTTTTGAATCTCTCCCCAAAGGTGCGCTTCCCAACCGCCGCAACGTTGTTCTGTCCACTCAAAAAGATTTGATCTGTCCCGGTACAGAAGTTTTTCCCTCATTGGAAGAAGCACTAAGCAGTTGCCAGCCCGACGAACACGTCTACATCATCGGCGGTGCAAGCGTTTATCGCCAGGCACTCCCCTTTGCAGATACCCTCTGCCTGACCGAAGTGGATGCAGAAGCCCCTCAGGTGGACGCCTACTTTCCCGAAGTCGCTCCGACTGTATGGCAAGAAAAAAGCAGGGAGTCCCATCCCGCAGATGAGAAGCATCCCTGCCCTTATGCATTCGTCGATTATATCCGTCGGTAGAATCAATCTTCCTCTTCTTCTACCGTTATAGGCATCTGCCGCTTGATGGCTTCATGGAAAGATATCAAGGTTTCCGTACGCGCCAGTCCCAGCGGTTGCAACTTATCATGTATGATGCTCAGCAAATGATGGTTGTTGCGGGCATAAAGCTTTATGAACATATCATACTTGCCCGTTGTAAAATGGCATTCCACAATCTCGGGAATAGCTTCCAATGCTCTCGTTACAGCATCGAAGGAAGCAGGATCCTTTAGGTAGATACCGATATAGGCGCATGTTTCATATCCTATCTTCTCCGGATCAATCACATATTCAGAACCTTTCAATATACCTAAGTTTGTCAGCTTTTGAATGCGCTGATGAATGGCTGCTCCCGATACATTACAAGCTCTGGCCACTTCAAGGAAAGGAATGCGTGCATTATCGGCTATAAGTTTTAAAATCTGTTCGTCTAAAGTATCCAACTGATGATGTCCCATTTCAAATTCTAATGATTAATAAATTACTATATCTCCCGCATATCTATACGGCAACATGCAAAGTTAGCTATTTTTTCGCCAATAAAAATACGGTTTATAACTTTTCTTACAAAAAAAAGAATAATACCGCATATCAGGCATTTCAAAGTGCATATGCAAAATTCCATCTCGCACGACCGGAAAATTGCAGATGAGCTTTAAAGATATTATCTTTGTAGTAGCAATAATAATGAACCGTTATGAAAAAGTATTCCTTATTCCTATTATGCCTGATGGCAGCAATATCCTTGCATGCCCAAAGTTTTGCCGATTATTTTGCAGATAAAACCCTGCGTGTCGACTATATCTTTACCGGAAATGCAGCCAAACAAGAGATATGCCTGGACGGATTGTCTTGTCTCCCCTCTTGGGCAGGAAGGAAGCATCATTTATCTGAGTTACCCCTGCAAGGAAACGGACAAATCATTATGCGAGATGCAGCCAATGGCAGCGTAATCTACAAAACATCCTTTTCTTCGCTCTTCCAGGAGTGGCTGGAAACGGATGAAGCCAAAGCGGTGACCAAAGGATTCGAAAACACCTTTCTCCTTCCCTATCCCCTCCGTCCTGCAGAAATAGAAATAACACTTCTCGACCCGCGTAGAAATGTACGGGCAAGCATGAAACATACGGTCAGTCCCGACGACATCCTGATACATCAGAAAGGTACTGCCCACATCACACCACATAAATATCTGCTGCAAAGCGGCAATACGGCCAAATGCATCGACGTAGCCATCCTTGCAGAAGGATATACTCCCGAAGAGATGCCGGTATTCTACGAAGACGCAGCCATTGCCTGCGAAAGTCTGTTTGCCCACGAACCCTTCCGGTCCATGAAAAAGCACTTCAACATTGTAGCAGTGGCCAGCCCCTCCGAAGACAGCGGAGTAAGCGTACCACGCCTCGGAGAATGGAAACGGACAGCATTCAGCTCTCATTTCAGCACATTCTATTCAGACCGGTATCTGACAACCTCCCGTGTCAAATCCATACACGATGCGCTGGCGGGAATACCGTATGAACACATCATCATCCTTGCCAATACGGAAGAATACGGAGGCGGTGGAATCTATAATTCCTATACCCTTACTACCGCCCACCATTCCATGTTCCGCCCCGTTGTGGTACATGAGTTCGGGCATAGCTTTGGCGGACTGGCCGATGAATACTTCTACGACAATGACGTGATGACAGATACCTATCCACTAGATGTGGAACCCTGGGAACAGAACATCAGCACAAGAATCGATTTCACTTCCAAATGGAAAGATATGCTTGCTCAAGGAACTCCCGTTCCTACTCCCTCTTCTGAAAGTGGAACATATCCCGTAGGCGTATATGAAGGAGCTGGCTATTCTGCCAAAGGCATCTACCGTCCGGCAGACAATTGCCGCATGCGCACCAATGAATACCCTACTTTCTGCCCGGTCTGCCAACGGGCCATCTGCCGCGTCATTGAATTTTATACTGAATAAAAACAAACTAAACTAAAAGAACTTATGATCAGACTTCAACGTATTACAACAGCTGACACAGACTTGTACAGCTACATGGAGAAATTAATGACTCAATCGTTCCCTTCAGAGGAGTACCGGGAACTGGAGGAATTGCGCAAGTATACAGATACCAAAACGCACTTCTATAACAATATCATCTTCCATAACAACACCCCGGTAGGTCTCATCACTTACTGGGATTTCGGACATTTTTACTATATAGAGCATTTTGCCATTGACCCCGCACAGCGTAACGGCGGATATGGAAAGAGCGTACTGAACCATTTATGCCAACTCTTAAAACATCCCATCGTCTTGGAAGTGGAAATACCCGAAGAAGAAATGGCTAAACGCCGCATTAACTTCTATCAACGGCAAGGATTCTCCTTATGGGAAAAGCCCTACCAACAACCACCCTATAAAACAGGCGACAACTACCTGCCTATGCTCATCATGGCCTATGGAGATATAGAATGTGGAAAGGATTTTGACTCTGTAAAGGAACACATCTACCGCGAAGTATATAATGTGAAATCTTAAAAAAACAATATACTTAAAACAATAAAGGTCGTTTCAACAAATGAAACGACCTTTATTATATCATTAAACTAACTTTTACTGACGCGGTTGCGCAGAATAGTTAATCTTCAAAGCATAAGCCTTACGAAGCGCTTCTTTGATATCTGTTACGATACCCATTTTCGTATCTTGGTCAACTTTCAAAGACACTGTCATCTGCGGCTGATCTTCTTCCTTCATACTGGCACGTTCACCAATAATGTAATCTTGAATTTCAGCAACTTCAGCATAGCTGTCGTTCAACTGGATACGGCTCTCATTACCTAACTTCTTACGAAATTCGGCAGTAGGTTTTCCTACATAGATAAACGTAACCAAAGACTTCTTTTCAAGTTTCTCCAATTCTGTAGCTTGCGGAACCTTAAACTCAACCTTCAATGTTACCTCACGCATCGTTGTTACAATCATGAAGAAGAACAACAAGGTGAAGATAAGGTCAGGCAGAGAAGAAGTGTTCAACGCCGGCATTTCACGTTTGCCAGTTTTATTAAATTTTCCCATTACTTCTTTTCTCCGTACTTTTTAGGTTCTGCCTCAGAAATCTTCTGAGAATAAATTTCACGAATTGCATCTTGTTGTTCTTGATCCAACTCCATATAATTCTTCTGCCACTTTTCCTGAGCCAATTCATCACGCAACTCGTTATAAGCTGCTACCAACTCATTCTGTACAGACATATATGCTTTGTATGAAGAACCACGGTCACAACGCAAAGAAATCACATGGCCTTCCGTCACTTGTACTGTACCGAAGAAAGGAACATTCTTAGAAATCTTTTCCGGTTTTGTATCTTCGTTATACGGATTGGCAATAAATTCTTTTGCTTTTGCACGCAATTGGTCAACAGTAATATAATCATTCCCGCACATTAACTGGTCCTGCATGTTCAAGAAGACTTGCAATACGTTGCGTTCCTTCTTCTTTGCATCGTCCAACTTCTGGTCCTTTTCCGGTGGAGGCGGCAAACGTCTTGCCAAACCACGGTCGGTATCCATAGATGTTGTAATCAAGAAGAAAATCAGCAACAAGAAAGCGATGTCCGCAGTAGAACTTGAGTTAATTTCAGGAACTTCTCTTTTCTTTTTAGCCATTGTAATTATATCTTTAAATTGAGTTACCTCAATTGATTATGATAATTTTTTCTTAATGCTACTAAAAATGATTGCCAAGACTGTACCAGCAAACAAGATATAGATAGAATAAAGGAACATGTCAGTAAGCTTCAACCAGAAAGGTACGTTCTCAGTTCCGCTATAACCCGGAATAACAAGTGGTTCTTCACTACCCATAGTCCAAGAAATAACAACAACTGCAACCAATATAACCAAACCAATCAAAGATTTCAACGCTGCTCCCGGATTGTCTTTCAGTGCAGCTCCAAATTGGAACAAAACACCAACCACGGTAGCAATAATAGCTACAAAGAACAGAATGTACATCAAATAAATCAATGCGTCTGTATGAGCCGGTTGCCACATTTCTGCGTCAACGCTTGCCAACACTGCATCGCCCTGAGCATCTCCACCGAAGAAGAACATGCCCAACACTACCAAGATGATAGCGAACATGACATACAGTGCATAGTATGATACTTTATATGATAACTTAGCCATCTTAATTATTTTTTGTATTTCAAGTCATATTTGATAACCATATCCAACAGAGAGATAGAAGAATCTTCCATTTCGCTGGTCAAAGCTTCAATCTTAGCCAGGATGTAGTTATAGAATACCTGCAGAATCAAGGCAACGATCAAACCGAAGATAGTTGTAATCAAGGCAACCTTCATACCACCTGCTACAACCGTCGGAGAGATATCACCTACCTGCTGGATCTTATCAAATGCCTGCACCATACCGATTACAGTACCCAAGAATCCCAAAGACGGAGCCATAGCGATGAACAGTGTAATCCAAGAGCAACCTTTTTCCAGGTAACCAGCTTGTACACCACCGTAAGAAACTACTGACTTTTCTACTACGTCGATACCTTGGTCAATTCTCATCAGACCTTGATAGTAGATAGAAGCGATAGGACCTCTAGTGTTACGTGCGATGTCTTTAGCAGCTTCAACGTCACCTTTTTCCAAAGCAGCTTCAATAGCAGCCAAGAACTTCTTTGTGTTGATTTCAGCCAAGCTCAAATAAATGATACGTTCAATACAGAATGCAAGACCGATAACCAATGCGATAGCTACCAAACTCATGAAAGATGCAGTACCTTCAATAAACTTAGTTTTGAGTTCTTTGTGGATACCACCTTCTGTAGCTTCCATAGCGGCAGGAGCAGCAGCGTCAGCAGCAGGTGCTACAGCTGCTTGTTCAGTTTGTTCAGCTGCAGGAGCATCTTGAGCCTGAGCAAGTTGAGTTGAGCCAAATGTTAAGACTCCCA
>ERZ1694980.83-NODE-83-length-72383-cov-8.083329_pt1 | contig 72383 bp, 77 predicted proteins | sample MGYA00581606_ERZ1694980 | MGnify/ENA primary metagenome ERZ1694980 (study PRJEB42213, sample SAMN07424368) | human gut metagenome | biome: ENVO:00009003; feature: ENVO:2100002; material: ENVO:00002003 | host: Homo sapiens | place: USA | collected 2014 ...
GAGCCTTATCGTCGGCAGCGTCAGATGTGTATAAGAGACAGATATATTATAGCATAGAAACCTTTGCAATAAAATCTCTTAACCATAGGTATTCCATAAATAATTCATTCTAGTGATTTTTTCATAATATTAGCATTGAAAATCGGGAAACCCTTTTCCGATTCTCAATCCTCCTCAAAGCTAGTATTTATCCATTGTTGAGGGCTTTTTACCTCATAAAAAAAGTGGTCTAAAATCATATATATAAGATACCTTTAAATAAATTACGCTTCTAAGAAAGAAAAGGATATTGCTTCATATATATGTAACAAATTGCCATCAAAAAATTTCTTAGTAAACTATTGCTACTATGCATATATCCTCTTCCACACTTTTCTTCTTAGGAGCAATTTTTCATATAAACTATAACCAATTATACTATAAGCAAGGTTGACCGACTACCGCAAAATAAAACCGAAACTATATCCCCACGCTCAAATCCGCATGTTTCAAAGGTTTCTTGACACTATGAGTCAAAATTTAGAGCCAAATTTTACTAAATCGGAGTGAAACATCCCCATTTCATCCCCAATCCAAAATAAAAATCCTCACAAAGCCCATAAATACAGGCTTTGTGAGGATATATCGTCTATTCAAACTCTTTTACAATATTCTCCCACGCCCTATTTTCAGTTCGTTTTCCTATCATTTCAGGCGTTTTTGAGGGCGTTTTTCTATGTCGTATTTTATTTATCGTCCCTCGTGTTGCAAAAAGTGTTGCAATTACTGCAAAGAAATGATACCACACGGTTATGAGGTTAGGTGTGTAGAAATTATTAAATCATTATAAACAAAAAGTCCGGTTTCGTCAACCGGACTTCATTGTCAGATAGCGCTTTTGATATACAGATTATCAATGATTCCTGCAATCAATTTTACATTTGCCATCAGTTCATCATCTACTGTTCCTCCGTTTTCAATTCGCTGTAATTCAGCCAACACCTCATTGAGTTTATCATAAACGGCTCTATGGACTTTACAGTTGCCTTTCACATAAATTGTGCGGTCAAGCAACTTGGAGGTAATGTAATCCTGCTTTGTCATTCCTGAAAGCTCTACAACAGTGTTGATCTGTTTGTCCTCTTCTGAAGAAACACGAAAAGCTATTGTTTTATCTCGAAACCTATTATGAGTATCACAATTTTTAGCTGACATATTTTTACCTCCTTCTGAGACTGTCAAGGTCATTGGCAATCGTCTTTTGGACTTCATCAAACAGATGTCCGTAAATATCCTGCGTCGTTTTAATGGATTTGTGTCCTATCCGTTTTGACACTTCAAAAATATCATATTTCTTGCTTATAAGAAGGGATACATGCGAATGCCTTAAACCGTGTACGGTAATACGCCTCAATCCTGCTTCTTCAGACAGCTTGTGAAAACGATGTGTAAGTTTTGACTTGGTAATCGCAAAAATCCTCTGATCGGGAGCAGGGGAGTAAAGCATATCAATGTATTCTCTGAGTTCATCACAAAGAAAAGCTGGCATACTAACCTTCCTCACTGAACTCGGAGTTTTCGGTGTGCTGATGATGTCTTGTCTATGAAATCGCTGGTATGTTTTGTTTACATAGATGACTGCCTGTTCGAGATCAATGTCTTGCAGCGTTAAGGCGAGCATTTCTCCCTCTCGAAGTCCGCACCAATAAAGCACCTCAAAAGCGTAATAGTAATTGGGATACTTCATTGCACAATAGGCAAACCGTTCATATTCAGATGTACTCCAAAATTCTACCCGTTTATCCTTTATGCCCATATTCTTGATGTCCGCAAGGGGATTTTGATTAAGATACCCTTTGCTGTTTGCGTAGTTGATAATGGAATTGAACTGACTCTGAATTGTCCTTAAAAACGATTTGGAAAAATGCTTCCCATTCGGCATAACAAAGTTTTTCATCTTTGCTTGCCACTCCGCTATATCATCATCAGTAATCTCCGAAATCAACACATTCCGAAAGGTCGGGAAGATATGCTTTTCAAAAATATTGTACTTTGTTTGTAGTGTCGAATCCTTAATATCTTCTCGCTTGTGTGACATAAGGTATTCGTGGAAAACATCTTCAAATGTCCGTTCGTAAAGAGGATCTTCCTCACCGCTATCTGCGGTGAGGTTTTCAAGAAATTCGTCCTCATATTCTCTGGCTTCTCGCTTGCTTTCAAAGCCCCTTTTGTACTCTGTTTTTGTCTTTCCGGTCTTGGGATCAGAATAGTTAAACTTAACCATCCACTTGACGCCTTTTTTGACCTGATACTTGTATTGCGCCATCGTTACTCCTTTCATTGGCAAGCGGTATTTTTTCTGTGTTGGGGAAGAAGCGTTGTTTCAAATATAGAGAATCCACTTTCCCGTGAAGCGTCAAATAACCCGCCTGTTCGAGTTCCCTGTTTAGTTGATCGATTATTTTGTAAGCATATGAAACTGAAATGCCGAGCATTTCTGCCACCTGCTTGGAGCCTAACATTCTTCCGTTGAGGTCATCCATTTTGTGCCTCCTTTTATTCTTTCAATGCAATCGCCTCCTCTGTCCTTTGGATTTAACTGCATTGTATTCAAATTCCCTGATTTCAACAACGATGCGATTTTTCCAATCGTATCATTGACTTTTAGGTTTTATCTGTTTTACCTTCGTCTTTTTGGAAAAATCTATTTTGCTTCTCTCTTACGATATACTCAAATCCCATTCGGTTACACTTATCGCACTTTTCTTTTTCCTTTGCGAAAGAATCAAAGCGCCTCACGATATAATCTGGATTAGACTTATAATCCTCTAAGCACCGGCTGCATAAGCAACGGATTTCTCCTTTTCTTCGGGGATTTTTTGTCCACAGTCCGAAAGCACTTTTTAATCCGTTATTGATTTTTCGCAAGAGCTGCTCCTTGTCGATAAAACCGATATATTCCGTCAGGTCAGATTGATTAACTGTTTTCAGTTGTTCGAGCATAACCATTGAAGGCTCATCCAATCCGAAATTTCTGCCCAAAATAATGTGCGAGGGCAAAAACCGTTTTTTGATTGCCGTAGTAAGGGCGGCAACCACTGTCGTTGTACTTGTCTGATTGCCCTCATCACACTGTACGATAAGGACGGGGCGGATTCCGTTTTGAATAGAGCCTTCGTTGTTGCCGAAATCATATAAGTAGATCTCTCCACGCTTGACCTTCTGATTGTCTTTGTGTTCCATAATGTAAACCTCTCATTTTCATATTTGAAAGGCGTTTCATATCCGGAGTAGAAACAAGTCCCTTCACTTATTCCCACTGGGAGAGGTCAAATGCACACCCTAAATCAGAAATTTTCTCAAATTTTTTAGTGCGGTAGCGATAGAGTTGTCAACAGCACTATAAGCGACGCCTTCTTCCTTTGCAATCTGTCGGCTGCTTTTCCCTTCAAAGTAGTATTTGATAAGGCGCTCTTTCTGAATTGGTTTTAACAGTTGAATGGCTTTTCGCAAAGCTTGTTCTTCTTCACTCTTAAAGAAGGCTTCTTCTAAATCATCAGTTACCAGCTCGGCGTGATGTAATTCTATTTCACTATCTTCAAAATTGTAGAAATCGTGTTTTCTGATTGCTCTCATCTGAAACTTTTTCTCATTTCTCCGATATTCATCACGCACTTCGCCAAAGGCTGAAGGCAAAATGATAAAGGGCATATAATCGCCGATAATGGAGCGGTACTTTTCTAATATTTCATCTTCGGTTAGATTAGAAATAATTGCCCAGCTTATATCCCCGTTGTAACCGTCGTACTCGTACTTCAAATTGATAACTTCGCATTCTTCTTGGAATTGTAGCTCCAGTTCATTAAATTGTTTCTTAGACATCTCGTAATCTCCTTAAATTTGGAATTTTTGATATACAAGGTTGAAATCAAAAACTCCGGAGATCACGGATACCTACATACAAACGCCTGCCATACTGTGATAGACATAAAGCTCCCTTTCCGCCTGACAAAAGCGAAAAGGGCTGCACAAAAAAAGCAGCTATAACATTCAAGCCCGAAGGCTGAAAGCTATAACTGCTTCTTCAAAACACATATTCAATTCGTTTTGCCTAAGCTGCTGTATTGCCGCCTAAAAGATATTCAACCAGCATTTGAAAATCAAGAAAAATTCTCAAAGCTTTAGGCATACTAATTGTAACAGATTTGCTTTTTCGTATCATCGGCAAAACTGCGCCAATTTTCTGCCATTTTGTTTTCAGCCTCGTTCCGTAAACGAAAGCCGTTCTTCGGGCAGCATACACAGTGTAGCATACGCAAGGTCGGACATTCAGTAGGGATTTCGTCGGACTTTAGTCGGACAAGCCTTTATTTGAAAAAATCGGGAATATCGCCGCTTTCATCAGCTCCCTTCATATTAAAGATTCCTTTGAAGCACGGAATCGCATATCCCCACAGGGATACGCCGAGAAGCAAAATCGCTTCCCGTTTCCGGTCGTAAAAGGTACTGCGCTCCATATTCAAGAGATCGAGCAGTTCGCTCTCCGTATACCGAAATGCTGTCAGGTAGCTTTTCGATATGATTTCGTGGTACAGCCTGCCGTTGTTATGGTAGTCATATATTTTCGCCATAGCGGTATCAATCAGGTCAACCATCCACTTGTTCTCAAACAAAGCGCTGATACGGCTCTCAAACTCCTGCTTCTCGGTATCCGGCGCAAACAGTTCCAAATAAACAAGGGCGCTGTCAAGTTCTTCCCCGTAATATACCAGCTCCTCATTCACACGGGCAGACTCGCTCAGCGTGATCCAGACCACATCACGGTACACACTGAGAAGCAATTTTGTTTTCGAGAATATATCCGATTGATTCAAATTGAGCTGCTCGTACATTTTCCGAATGCTTTTCGCAGCGAGTGTATCTTTCCGTCCCATCTGTTCGCCTCAATCCTTAAAACGGGTATCATTTGTTGGTAGATAAAAGTTCAAGCTAATTTGCTGAACTCCCTTGACAAAACACGCAAGTTCAGGTATTATATATACGCAACTTACTTGCGTATTGACATTATACGAAATTAACTTGCGTTTGTCAATATGGATACGCAAGATATTTTCAAATCAGGTGGGATAATTTGGAGGTCAGATGAAATGAAATTCTGTGAGAAAGTAAAAGAAGCCCGCACGAAGGCAGGCTTAAAGCAAGATGAGCTTGCAAAAGCAATCGGCGTTTCTCTGCGGACAATATCGAATTATGAGGCTGGCACCCGCTACCCGAAAAAGAGGGAAACCTATTATAAGATGGCGGAAGTCCTGAAGGTCGATGTCAACTATCTGCTTACCGATGACGAGGAATTTCTGCTGAACGCTGAATCCAAATACGGAAGCAAAGGCGCAAGACAGGCAAAGGAGCTTATGGCAGAGGTTACGGGGCTTTTTGCAGGCGGCGAGCTTGCAGATGAGGATTTGGACGAGATGATGAAAGGCATTCAGGAAGCGTACTGGATCGCCAAAGAGAAGAATAAAAAGTACACTCCCAAAAAATACCGGAAATAACGCTTGATGTCCTCTTTTTCGGACAGTGTATTTGATAAGATATACTTACTGGCAGTAGAATGGGGGTGTTTGCTCTTGGATATTCAGACTTTAGAGATTGTCAGAAAGGCGAATCGGCTGGCAAATGACCTTTGCACAAGAGATCCGCATAGAATCGCACAAGAACTGGGCATAGAAGTTATCCCATTAGCCTTCAAGAAACAGCGAGGGGCATACAAGGTTTTAATGCGTAACCGTTTTATCTTCATAAAAGACGATCTGCACCCTGTAATGGAGCGTATCGTAATGCTGCATGAGATTGGACACGACGCATTACATAGAGAAGAAGCGGTCAAAGCCGGCGGCTTCAAGGAATTTAATATTTTCGATATGCGGCAAAGCCGGATGGAGTACGAGGCAAACATCTTTGCTTCCCAAATCTCCCTGCCTGATGATGAAATACTGGAATATATCGAAAACGGGTATGATATTCAGCAGATCGCACGGGCAATGCACTCGGACATAAACTTGGTCGCATTGAAAACGGATACGCTGATCGCACAGGGCTATCGTTTCCGTCATCAGGAATACCGCAATCAATTTTTGAAATAGATAACTGGAGGGTATAAAGATGTTGATGAATAATAACGAGTATCTTGATTTGGTGCAAACTATCAAACAGGAAATTCAGCAGGCGCAGTACAAAGCTACTTTAAGTGTAAATAAAGAGCTGATTATGCTGTATTACAATATCGGAAAAATCATAAACGAGCATAAATCTTGGGGCAATAAATTTATTGAAAATCTGGCGGCTGATATTAAGCTCTCGTTCCCGAACGCAAAGGGCTATTCTGTTCGCAACCTTAAATATATGTCAAAATTTGCAAGCACTTATCCTGATGAGCAATTTGTGCAGACGGTGTCTGCACAAATTCCGTGGTCGCACAATGTTGCAATCTTGGATAAGGTTAAAGGAGAAAAGCAAAGAGAGTGGTATATACGAAAGACCGCAGAAAATGGCTGGTCGCATAATGTCTTGATTCATCAGATTGAAAGCGGCTTGTATGAACGGCAGGCTATTGCTGATAAAATTTCAAACTTTGAAAGCCGACTTGCTTCGCCGCAGAGTGAGCTTGCCGTACAAACAATGAAAGATCCATACATTTTTGATTTTATCCCTTTCAAGGAAGATATGGTAGAACGGGATATAGAGCAGGCTCTTGTTCAGGATGTAACGAAGCTGCTTTTAGAGTTGGGAACGGGATTTGCGTTTCTCGGCAATCAATATCATCTCAATGTCGGCGGCGATGATTTTTACATTGATCTTCTGTTCTACAACCTTAATCTTCGCTGCTATGTTGTGATTGAGCTGAAAACCGGAGAATTTAAGCCGGAATATGCTGGACAGCTTAACTTTTATCTCTCCGCCGTTGACGGGATTTTGAAAAAGGATAATGACAGTCCTTCTATCGGTCTGTTGCTGTGCAAAAGCAAAAACGCATTAGTCGCTGAATATGCCTTAAAAGATATGTCAAAGCCAATCGGTGTCAGCGAATACAAAGTTACAAGTGAGCTTCCTGAAGCTTTGAGCAAACAGCTCCCGTCTGTGGAAGATATACAAAAGCATATCAAAAGAGACTAAAATATCGAAAAGCTGAAAGCCGCAGAGCTATATATCGAAGTCCTGCGGTTTTCATTCTTTTCACTACTCAATGTTATGCTAAAAAATGGGGAAATAAAATTGATAACGCTTTTATGCTCAATGCGACAATACGGAATGGCAAATTAAATGGCGAGTGAAATGGCGACAATGGCAAAGTAGATGGCGAATTAAATCCAGCTCTGCTTTATCTGAACAAGAGTGAATTAGCGGTTTATCGAACATTCCAAAGTATTAGGCATAGCACAAAGATTTAGCGGATTTGTTCTTGCTTTTGCAATCATTCCACAACCACCTGCAATGAGCCGCAAAAATCATTGCCTTCTAAAGTAAGATAGTTGTCGCCTTCGTCAAGGGTAACGGAATATGTTCCGTTTTTACTTGTATCGGCAATCATTTTTTCCTCACCCTTATCAAGCCAGTAAAGCTTCGCCGTGCCGGAATCAACCGTCAACTCGTAAGTTACAGTAAGCTCACTTCCTTTATCCCGTTCTAACGCAGTACCTCCAAAGATGTATTCTTTATCATTGAAATCCTCATAATCTGCTGTATAGGAGCCGGTATAGGTATCTTCCCCTTTGGTCTTATCGCCCTGCAAATCTTTTTCGTCCGTAAGGGCATATTTGCTGAAATGCTGGAGCATATCATTAAAGCCGTTTATAACACTATCTTTCAGGTTGTCGCCGCTGCACCCTGTAACAGCAAAAGCCAAACATAAGGAAAGCAAAACGGCAATCAGAATTTTTATTTTTTTCATATCATCACCCGCCAATCCTCGTTACAATATTCATACCGATAATTGCGATTGCGCCAACCGCATAAATACTGTTAATCACGACACATACCTGCATAAGTTTGGATTTTACTTTTCCTTTGGTATAGCTGAGAATGGAAAAGATACCTGAAAAAATCATAAAGGCGGCGTAACTGTAAACCATAATCTCCGCTACCGGGGATTCCAGCGCCCAATCAAAGGTACGCAGTGGCAGGATCGTCCATGGGACAAAGAGCATAATGGTAGAAATCGCAGTTAAAATTTTGTTTTTCATTGTAGTTATCTCCTTTCAGATGCGCCGTATCGCATACAGGATACGACAAGTGCCAAAATAGTGATTCCGACTGCAACAGGCAGCCACGGAAGCCAAGCGATTTGTGTTTCATAAACACCTTCAGCAGCTCTCCCATACGCCACCATTATCAGATAGAACGGATAGCTCATCGGGTAGGCAAACCATATTTTTGTGTTTATCATAAGCACGGAAGGTACAATCGAAGCCAGACCGATACCGACCGAAAAAATGGGAGATTGAATTAAAGTGGAAACCGCAAGGTATACAGCAGCCATTGGAATTGCAGCGGCATAGATACTGCATACATTTTTGCAGACATATAACGGCTCAAGGATAAAGTTATAATCCTGCGTATGGGTAACGATTGCCGCACAGATATAGTACGCTCCAATGGACATAACCATCTGAAATGCCGCCAACAAAATCAGGACTGTGAATTTAGCAAGACATAGTTTCGTTGTGCTAATCGGCAGGGACAGCATTTTCAAAATTCCTTTATTGGAGCGTTCCGTTTGATTCAGCAGTACCGTACAGATGACCAGCGACGCCGGGATCATAAACCAAACCATACCCATAAAGCCCTGAATGAAAAAGTTGTTTTCCGGCGTAATCGGGATTCCTCTCAGGTCGAAGTTCATATCCGCATTGATAATGCTCGGAATCCACATCATAATGACAGGGATTAGCAAGATCAATAAGATTTTAGAGCGGCGGATTTTTTTGAGTTCCACTCCGACTAATGATAAGAAATTCATTCAAAGCACCTCCTTACTTTCAGATAAAGGACTTCGGTAATACCGAACACGACCGTTTCAATCCCGCAAACAGCTAAAAATAAGGTGGTACGGCTATTTTCCACTGCCGCAGAGAGCATTTGATACGGGGAAGCAAACGGAAACAGGCTCAGCACAATATTATCCTGCGGAAGAATGGAAAGCGTAAATACTAAAATCACGCCAATACCGAGGGATACCCACATATTCTTACAGGCAGACGCAATAACCAGCATAAGCATTACGGTCGGCAGCGTAACTATAATTTGGAAACCTGCGGTTTTCAATATTTCGGTCAGGTCAAACACATAACTTGGAAACCAATACTTTGCACAGCCGACTAAGACTGCCATTTCTATGACCACCATTGTGGATAATACCAAAGCGGCAATTAGAAATTTTCCAAAGAACATACTGCCTTGACGAATGGGCAGTACCGACATTTTCTGCATACCGTTATCGGCATATTCCGTGTGGTACATCATACAAGCACCGCAAATGGAAATGAGAATGTTCAACATCGCCATCATCTGCCAGTTCGCAGACATCAGTATGTTGATCGGATTGCCTGAGAGTGCAGTCATTTCCTCTGCTTTTACCATCATATAGACAACCGGAAAAGCTGCTGCAAGAAAGCCGCCTGCCAAAAACGCAGGGAGATAGCCTGTGCGCTTCAGCTTTTTAGATTCGATTAAGGGACTCATACCGTACCTCCTCTCCTACGATTATCTTCATCAATCATAGCAAGGAAAGTATCTTCCAGATTATCCGTTGGAAATCCGGCGGCACGAGCGCTTGTTTTCAATTCTTCCTTTGTTCCTTCAAACAGCAGATGACCGTGATTCAGAATACCAATATCGTCAGCCATAAGTTCTACTTCAGGAAGCAAGTGAGAAGAAACCAATACCGTGCAGTCATATTTCTGCGGCAGGGAACGAATCAGGGTGCGTATCTCGTGAATACCCACCGGATCGAGTCCATTGGTCGGCTCGTCGAGAATCAGGATCGGCGGTCTGCCGATCAAAGCGCCTGCCAAACCTAAACGCTGCTTCATACCAAGAGAATATTTCTTTGCCAGTCTTTTTCTAAATTCAGTTAAGCCGACAAGCTCCAGAGCGTCATCGACACTGCTTTTTTGAAGCCCAAGAATTTTCCGTATAATTTCAAGGTTTTCCTCTCCGCTCAGATTCCCGTAAAAGGCGGGTGCTTCTATAAATGAGCCAACTTCCTTCAAAATGGGAACTCGGTCTGAAGGGTATGTTTTTCCGTCAATATGAAAGCTTCCTTCTGTCGGCTGCGTCAAACCGAGAAACATTTTCATCGTTGTGGATTTTCCCGCTCCGTTCGGACCTAAAAATCCATAAACACTTCCTTTGCGAATATGGAGATTCAGATGGGATACTGCCGTGAAATCGCCGTAGGTTTTCGTCAGATTTTGAGTTTCGATTATATTCATATTGTGAAATCTCCTTTCCTTTGTTGTCTTTAGTATAAAGGCGCAACCTTGTGTCAACCTTCTCTCTACCTTACATTTACCTTACATTTGAACTGCACTGCGAAAATGCAGGAATGATATGCTATAATATAGAAAAAGGAGAATTGCATTATGGACTATGATTACTTAAAATACAAAAAAATCCTCATCGTAGATGATGAGGCTGATCTGCGTGAAATGGTAACATCTATTTTAGAGCAGGACGGTTTCAAAACAATCAAGACTGCTGGAACAGTAGCCGAAGCTCTGAAAATATGCAGGGATTGGGAGCCTGATCTTGCCATTCTCGATGTAATGCTGCCCGATGGGAACGGCTTTTCTCTGTTTGAACAAATGCGGACTTTTACCGAAGTCCCAGTTCTCTTTTTAACTGCCCGTGGAGAAGATGAGGACAAGCTGAAAGGATTGGGACTTGGTGCAGATGATTATATGGTAAAGCCGTTCCTGCCAAAAGAATTATCCCTGCGTATCGGAATCATTCTGCGGCGGTACTACAAAGGCGAAGATCCTATCGTCCAACTTGCCGGAAGCCAAATTGACTTTGACCGTGCCGAAGTGATAAAAGAAAATAAACATTTCCCGCTGACTGCAAAAGAACACGATATACTGCTGGCGCTCTACCGCAATGCGGGAAGAATTGTAACCATCGATCAGCTCTGCGAAGCTGCGTGGGGAGATAATCCATACGGATATGAAAACTCGCTGATGGCGCATATCCGCAGAATCCGAGAAAAAATTGAAGCTAACCCGTCAAAGCCGGTATCCCTCATTACGGTAAAAGGCTTAGGCTACAAGTTAGTATTAACGGGGAAATGATATGAAAGATATTACGAAACTCATTCGGCGGTTTGTAGGCATATTGCTGTTAAGCACAGTCTTGGTCATCGTCCTTAACATTATTATTCTTGCTGCTATTTCCGCAAGTCAAACGGCAAATGGCAGACCGTGGACGACTGCAAAAGAAACTGCTGAAGCTTTACAGAAAACAGAAACGGGATATATCTTATCCGGCGATATGACGGAGCGGTTAAGCGGGGAGAATGCGTGGGCAATCTATATAGATAATGACACATTAGAGGTAAAATGGCACACGGAAAATCTGCCGGATACCGTTCCTCTGCACTATACGATCTCCGACATTGCAAGTCTGACACGAGGATATATTGATGGATACCCGACCTATACGGGAGAATGCGAAAATGGATTGGTCGTTGTCGGCTATCCGAAAGACCGATATTGGAAACATATGTCTCCGAGTTGGGATTATGATTTCATCAAAAACGCCCCGTATACTGTCCTGATTGTAATCGGTGTGAATGTTTTTTTGATTTTCCTGATTTATATGATCGCCAATTCCAAGCTGCTGAAATCCGTTAAACCGATTACAAACGGCATACAGGCGCTACCTTCAGGTGAGCCTGTTTATGTCAAGGAAAAAGGACTTTTATCCGACCTTGCCGCTAAAATCAATCAAACATCGGATATTCTCCAAAAACAGAAGCGAAACCTGCAAAGAAAGGAAACAGCAAGAGCAAACTGGATTTCCGGAGTCTCTCACGACATTCGCACACCACTTTCTATGGTAATGGGATATGCCGGACAGATTGAGGACAATGAAAGCCTGCCGGAAAGCGAAAGGAAAAAGGCACGGATTATCCGTCAGCAAAGTACAAAAATGAAAAATCTCATCAATGACCTGAATCTTGCCTCGAAGTTAGAATATAATATGCAGCCGATCCATCCAGAGCCTGTCAATCTCGTAGCAATCGCAAGACAAAGCGTTGTTGACTTTATCAATTTAGATATGGAAGAAAAGTATCCGATAGAATGGAATACAGATGAAGCATTGACTGCCTGTGCCATAAATGGAGATAAAGAGTTGTTGCGGCGGGCAATCGGAAATCTGATTACAAATTCTCAAACGCACAATCCTGATGGCTGTACGATTTCAGTATGCGTCCGAAAAAGCGATACAGAATATAAAATAGTCGTAGAAGATAACGGCGTCGGCGTTACCGATGAAAAGTTAGAGAAACTCAGGACTACGCCCCACTATATGATGAGTGACAGCGGGACAACCGAGCCACGGCACGGCTTAGGGCTTTTGATTGTCGGACAGATCGTTTCCGCCCATAAGGGTACAGTGTCTTTCGATCACGGTAAACAAGGTGGATTTACCGTTACAATTTCTTTCCCTATTCCAAAGGATAGTCATACTCAATAAATGTTAAAAACCGTAGAGCTTCAATGAAAGCCCTACGGTTTTTCTGACCTATGATCTTATTCATTTTAGATGATTTTCAACCTGAGTCATTGATGATAAAAATAATTCTTGGCTTTCAAATAATTCAAATTATCCTTAACCCACGAATTATTCGCTACTACTTTGTTGATTTTCATTTCTATTTTCATTGCTGATGTTGACAGGATCATTTCATTTTCTAATAATCCATTTTTCATTTTGAAACTTGTTATTTCACTCCACGGAATGAATAAATTGTCTGCAATGTCCCAATCGCCGTGAACAGGAAACAGGTTAATCCCGTTATCGCTAAATCCGAACAAATAAGATGTTGCTTGTTCAAATGCCATTACATTGACAATCCCTGTTGGCAAAACCCATTTTACCTTAGATTTAGTATGTCCGCATAGAATATTGTTAGCATATTCATAACCAAAGGTTTTCAATTCGTTTTTTACTTTTTCTAAGCTTAACATATTTATACCTCCTATGGGATTAAAGAAGCTCCATAGCTCTTTTATACAGCGGATCTAATTCACATCCGCAACTCCCACATTCTTTATCAGCTTGTTTTATTGCTGATCCTAAAACATCCTTGTCGGCTTTCCCATCCAGCCATTCCTGAGCCGGAACAGCGATTAAGTCCCAACCTGACGCAGCGAATTTCTGCATAATCGCTTCCAATTCTTCCATAAGCGTACCTCTTCCTTTCAGCCATTATTTCAACAGGCTGATTTCATTTTGCAAGTTCTTCAAAAATACGCCTGCGTGTGCGCCGCCCATCTTAACCGTTGACTGGCTCGGCTGGCTTTGCTATTCATTCCTCTATGATTTGTGTTTGGTCGGTTATCTCTGGCTGATTGCTCGGAATACCTTCATTGAGGTTTGGAACGCTAAAAAACACGGCAATGAAAATGTTTATTAAAACTATAGCCGCCAATATAATGGCAACAATTTTCCAAATCCGGCGTGAGCGGCGATTTTTGATTGCAAGCTGCTCATTTATCCTTGACAACTGCTCTGCGACATCACTGGCGGTATTTTCATTTTCAATTTTTGCCCCCAGCAATTCGCTGACAGACACTTCCAATATTTCAGCCAGCCGGATAAGAGTATCAGCGTCGGGAACAGATAAATTTTTCTCCCACTTAGAAACGGTCTGTCGGACTACATGGAGCCTTACTGCCAATTCTTCCTGCGAAAAACCTTTCTGCTTTCTGAGAGTTTTTAAGTTTTCTCCAAACATTGTGCGTTGCACTCCTTTGCTTTGATGATAAATCCAAAGTAGCACATTAGCCCTTATACGGCAAGCAACGCAGATTAACAATAACGCAACTGCCCGTAAAATAATGGCTTTCGCTATTAAAGCTACTTGAAAATGGAATATTTCTTCGATAGATGCGCCAACTACCCTTGAAATATCAATCGCTAATTTGAGAGATGGCTTATAAACAGTTTTTTATTTTTGATTTTCATGTTGAATTTCTTTCGTCCTACCTTTATTTCAACAGGCTGATCTCGTTTTGCAAGTTCTTCAAAAATACTCCTGCGTGTGCGCCGTCCATCTGCGTGTGATGGAACTGGAAAGAGAGGGGCAGGTAATACCGAAGCCATTTCTTTTTGTATCTGCCCCAAATAATAAAGGGATTGTTGAAAATGCCGCTGTTCATACCAACAGCTCCGTCGATTTCCGTATCTATGATGGCGGAAGTGCCGATGACCATACTGTTTTCGGATAAGTCCCTATCCTGACAGCTTGCGGCGACCTGCGCCGTATACTTCAGATACTCTTCGTTAAACTGATTTAACTCGGCTTTATAGGAAAGGTCGCAGGAGCTGACTTCGCCTTCTTTGTTTTTCACTATGGTATTGACTGCTATGGTGTCATACTGTATGAGTTTATCACCGACTGGAAGGATATAAAACTCCTTTACCTTTACGGCGGCTCTGCCGATACAGTAATCGAGCAGCATATTAAATTTCAAGCTTCTTTTCCTGCTGACCTTGATCAGATTCGTCACATCAAAGGTCTTGAAAAAAGTTACCATTGGATTGGGCGCTTTCATCCAAAGCGCATACGCCGCAGCCCTTGTCGTATCTTTGGGATCAACTTCTTTTGGCATACTAACCTCCGCTTACTCCGCTTTCCGGATCGGGTGACGCACGACCGTTTTCAGCCGACTCACATCGCATTTTCTCGGATCGCTCAGATAGATTTCGTGATGGTATCTCGTGTCCGTAATATCCAATTCATACCCGTTTGCTTTCATATAGTCGTGCATTAAATCAACGGTAGCAGGCTCATCATCGTAAGAGCCGATGTGCATACACTGAACGCACAGTCCCTCATCATAGGGGAAGAACTCAACTTTAGAAAAATCCTGCTTTTTCTTTTTCGTTGCTTCTTCAACTGCCCACTCAAAATCTTCCTTTGTTACGAAATCCGGCAGCCGGATCATAGAAATAAAGCGCATATCTTCTTTTCTTGCATAATCAAGCCCCTGTGTGTTTTCCTGCCACCAAAGCCCTTCAAGGGGTGGCACAACATACTCAAAAAAACCCTCTATTTTATGCGTCCCCTTGTAGCTCATCTTTATGGTAAAGGCAATGCCGTACAGTAAGCCGATTGAGTTTTTGTATTCTCCGTTTTCCTCATTGGGATTGCCTTTTCCCCGGACTGCTATGTAATTCATTTGAGGAATCTCTATAATTCCGGGCTTGTTCTTCGGCATGTAAAATTCTTTGTATTCTTTCTTGTAATCAAAAGCCATTTTGTTTACTCCTTTATCTTCCTGCTCAACAACTTAGGATTTATCTTTGTTCTATTATTTCTAATAGTCTTCTTACATAATCATCTGCATGGTTTATTGAAAAATCTCCATGGTACATATTAGGAAGAACTTGTATAGAACTATTCTGTAGTTTTTTATGAATTAGTTCTGCTGATTTTTTCATTGAGCGATTTTCTTTTTCTCCGACAAAAATATGAACTATTGCTTCGCTCTCTTCAATCCCATCTTTTAAGGAATATAATGAGTTTTCCTGTAAAAAAGCAATCATATCGCCCTTTGTTATTGCACAAGTATCTTTGTAATAATTATCAAACAAATGCTGCTTTATTCGTAATGATTTGAATTGTAATTTTGAAAACCATTTATACTTTATCAAAACATAACAACTCCCAAACGCAGGCTTAATCATAGAATATGTGAATTTTGAAGGTATTACAAGTGCGCTTTCCACTATTGCATACTTACATATATCCTTGCGATGAGATAAAATTTCAAGTAAAATCTGTCCTCCAAGTGATAGTCCTCCAATCAATAAAACGGAACCATCCAGTTTATCATTTATAAATTCTATAATCTCTAAAGCGTTATTTTCTATCGTTGTAAATCGTTTATCACTTCCTGCATGACCGTCTAATATAGGTATAATTATATGATAATTCGTTTGTAGCATTTCAGCAATTTCTTTGTAATTCCACCATGACAAACCACCTCCATGTAGGAGGATAATTACATTACTATTTCCTTTCCCATATTCAGCATAGTTCAACCTTTTTCACCTCGCTGTAAAATTAGGATTTATACAACATACCTCGTTAGCACTCCTACCAAAACACAAATAAATCCTGCTATTCGTATTCCCCATTTTGCTTTTTTGGCATCATTACTATATCTTTCTGGATAAACAGGATATATTATGAGTACAAGTCCATACAATACCCATGCAATATTTGCACACAAGCCTTCATGTAATATTAAAGCAAGTATATTTCCAACAGCTATGAGCATAATTCCAATAAAGACTTGCATTTTGAATGTGATTTTTTTCATGCTCGTTTACCGCCTTTCAGCCCTACATTTTGTCTGATAATTCATCGCAGTGCCTACTGCCATTTCAATCAATATTATTCAAAATACTCATTCAAATAATCAACCGTGTCCTCACTCACTTCAAAAGTCATATCAAATCCGCCAATTTCAAAACTGATATAATCTCCATTGTATAGGGTAATGGTAGCAATGTCATATAGTGTTCCATCGGTATCTATCTGTCCCAGTTTAATTGTTTCTTCTTGTGCTAATCCAAAAGAACCAATTTCAAATGCTTCATCTGGCAACGGTTTAAATTCCCATTGATCTAAATTCAACGCCAAAATGAAATCCTCAATTTCCTCTGCATCAGTAATCGTATCAATAACTTTCGATGTATCAGGAGAGATAACAGCTATTTCCTGCGCTTTTAAAATATCATCCCCATAATCGGAAGCATTTGTGTTTTCGTTGGCTTGACAGCCACAAAGGAGTGTCAGTATTACCACTAATGTAATCCACATTTTTTTCATAATATCCTCACTTTCTTTTCTGCTGATAGACTTCATTCATTATCAACAGACGATAGGCACGAGTAAGACCAGACATATAAATACATAAAAATGTTCCAATTCCTGCAACAACCATGCCCGCAGCTAAAGCAATCGTATCTGCAAAGAGTAATTCTGCCGGAACAATTAAAGGGAAAAACAGAAAGCCCAATGCAATTAAGGCAATTCCGATTAAGTTAAATAGTTGAATGAATTTCTTTTTTTCTGCGTATGCCGTATTTAATTCTGCCTTTACGGTTTTGTCAAATAGTAGTGGCTCCTTCCAGAGTTTTCTATATAGATTATCTGTTAATTTGACAGAAAATAAGAGAACAATCCCCACAATCAATATCAACATAAACAGAAGCATAGAAATATCTGAAAGCATAAACGAGAGTGCAAGGCTTCCAACCATGATACCTATGGCAATCGCAATTTTAAGATATTTTCGCTTTTGATACAAAAGAAAGCCATCTGCCATTTCCCGGCTTACATATATTCCATGTTCCGCAGCAGCTTCTGGTGTCTGTGTACCTTCCTCATTCAATAAATAGTCAAGGGTCACATTAAAAATTTTGCTCATGCGAACAATCTTTTCTGTTTCTGGATAGCCATTGTCACGCTCCCATTTGCTGATAGCTTGTCTGGATACGCCCAACTGATAGGATAGTTCCTCCTGTGACAGCCCGGCTTCTTTCCGCAGCTTTTGTATTTTTTCCCCGAAGGTCATATCGGTGTCCTCCTTTCGCTATCAGTATACGATTTTTACCGATAGCACACCACCAAAATGCGGTTTCTTTTCCGCAACGGGCGGTTGCAACCACAGAAATCAGCGGTTTTTCTCATTTTCAACAACTTCCAATTTATCGCATACAAAAATTAACAAATTTCATAGGGACATCCATTCGATTTGCAACCTGTTCCGGCGTCATTCCGCTATCCAAGAAGCGCTTGCATACAACCTTCATATTCTCTCCGACTTCGATAATATGCTTATCAGGATCATAAAAGCGGACGACTCTCTGCCCCCAAGAATGTTCCATAATCGGGTGGATATATTCAATATCACATTCCTTCAGCTTATCAGCAAACTTGTCAAAGTCATCTTCCTCAAAATAAAGCTCAAAGTTGTTGCCGCCAAAAGAAATGTCACTTGTACCAATAAATTCCTTATATGTTTCAGCCGTTTGCAGGGCTAAGCCACCTGTCAGTGTCTTATTTGCTCCAAAGTCCATAATGATATGAAGTCCAAAGACTTTTTTATAAAATTCAACTGATCTGTCTATATCGGTCACTACCAACATAGGATTTTTCAACTTCATTCTAATTTTCTCCAAAACACAGTATCGTTATTTCCGATTAGGCTTTCTTTTAATAGCCAACAGTTTCATATAGTCATCGAACTCATAAGTATCAGTCGGCTCAAACATTACCCATTTCCCGTCACGATAAGTTGTTGCTTCATCATATTGCCTGCAAACGGGATCAGAAAGAGTTTCCCTTATCTCCTCAAATTTTACTCTTTCATCTTTTCCAAAGATAATCATAAAACCAAGGCTATTCTTTTTCGCATATAGACTGCAAAGCGTTTTACCGCCTCTGCGGTACTTATATTCATAAACCCAGTTCTTACCGCCTGTATTCCATAGCCGTTCCATATCGTATTTTTCATCAATCGCTGAACACAGCTCTTGCCAGACTGCAAACAAAGGTTGTCCGAGCAATTCAGTCATAGTTGACTGAGTAGGAGTATTTTCAAGCATTGTGTTCCCTCCGCATAACAGTATTTGTTTATGACTTGTTCAGATAAGCACTTGCTAATTTATGTACCTGTTTTATTTCTTTTGACGATAAATCCCATTGCTTCAGTTCATTGGAAACCAGTTCAGGATATTTTTTGCTTATATCTTTCAAAGCATTTCCTATTGATTTTCGTACATACTCGCTTTCATCATCTTTGAGAGAAGATAAAAACTGTATTGCCATCTGCGGATGCTCCTTAAAATAAGGGCGGCTTGTCCAAATTCTCAATCCTTCTGATACAGCTCTCCTTGTATTAGCACAATCACTTTTTAGCCATTCCTTAATAACCGGAATCGCTGTTTCATATCCAATAATTTTGCAGTAATTATCAAATGCCATTGCAAGAATTTCCTGCACCTTCCAGCTTTTGTGCTGACTCACGGTATCTTTCAGAAATGATAATGCGCTTGTATTTTTGCAGGCTGCATATCCTACCAAGAAAACACCGACTTCCTGTATCTGAAAATTTTCCGACTGATATAATTCCAATCCCGTAGCGAAACATTCATCAAGCGAATGCTGCTTGTAATAATTCTCAGCTTCCTTTTTCACGAGTTTTAGACTATCTTTTTCAGGTATAACTTCTTTCAAATGTGCTATGAAATTTTCCATTATGTATATTACCCTTTCAAATTATCCAAAGCAGCCGGATTATTTTCGAGGATTGCCCCAACAGTCGGGCAGGTTTCTAAATCCGGGCAGTCTCCGCAGGTGGAAACACCTTTATTTAACGCACACTTCCGAATCCCGCACAGGCTATCACAAAATACCGTTTTTGCCCCATTCATACGGCAGCCTTCGCAGTTAATATGCTCTGGAAGAATCGGGGCGTTGTTTAACTCTGCCCACAGCTTCGCAGTTTTCTCCCGCAAAGCCTGATCGTCATTGACGGTCGCTATGTATGCGTCGCATTTTTCGCAGTCCAGTCCGCAGTATCCGATCATATCTTTCATAGGTTATACGCCTCCTGTCTTTTATTCTTCATCATCCATTTCACGCTCAAAGATCGAATACTTCCAGTCATCTGTTCCGGAAATCAAACGCCAGCCCTGTTTTCCGTATTCATTGAGCTTCTCAATATACCGATCCAACTTAATATGAACATTAAATGATGGCTCTGCGCTTAAATCAACTGTCATATACTCATACTTCTTCATAACAAATCGCCTTCCTAGTATAAGTCTTTAAGAAAAAAATTTCATTATATCCGTAACAAACCGTGTCTGCTGCTTTCTCAAATACGATTTCACAAAAGGCTTCAGCAGCCATTTCTTCGCTTTCACTTGTTCCGTAAAATCTATCTCTGTTTCATCGCCTTTGGCAGTGAAAATGCCAGTCCAATGACCTGTCATATTGCTGTTTTCCATATCAAATTCCCATCGTCTGTATGGCGTGGCAAGCGTCACGGTAAAGGTCGTCGGGTAGCCTTCTTTGGTGTATTCAATAAATTTCTTATCGCTGATAACTTCTGTCTTGCTCAAATCGCTTCTCCAAGCTCCGTAATTTTCAATATCCAACACCAGCTCCCACACTTTTTGAAGTTCGCCGGGGATCAGCGCTTTTATATTTGAAACCGCCATTTTTGCTCTCTCCTTGAATCAGTCGTATTTCTCAATATGCACGGTGGCAATCGCCGACTGATTCGGCTCTCCGGTAACAAGGTCTTGCGGCGCAGGCACAAGCAGCATAAATCCGTCTTTTCCATATCGCTGCTCATACCCTTGTGCATAGGTTTCTTCCACGGAAATACGCTGCACCTGACCAATGACCATAGCAGTAATTCCAGCACCGCTTAAATCCTGTATTTCTTTCAGGGTACATTCCATCGTGAGAAACGCTTCGCTGATCGCTGGTGCGTGAATGGTTTTGGCATTGGAAACAGTAAAACCGCCTGCGGCAAATTCGTCATCGTCCCATTCATTCTGATGAATGGTATTTACCAACCTGTCATAACAGCTTATCGGGAGAAAGTTAATGCAAAAGCATTTTTCTCTTTGGATATTGGCATAGGTGTGGGTATGCTGATACAGGTTGCCCATCACGGCAAAGAAAGCGGTCTTATCTCCGTGAAAGCAACTCCACGAATGAAAGCACACATTCGGTTTCCCGTTCTCTTTCCAAGTCGTGACAGCAAAGAGAACGGTCGGTATTCCTGCTGTTACTTCAAAGTGGGAGAACAGCTCAAATTCTTCCGGGTAGGCTGGCTTAAAATACTGGGGAAAATCCTTTTCAATCTCGATCTTCATCGCTGCACCTTTCACAATTACAGTTTTTTTACGATTTCGATTGCAATGCGGAGCAATTCATATCGTATATTCTTTTGGTTGTTCCAGTTTCGAGAATCCCACTCCTCACCGCTTACATCATCACCTGTATATAATAACTGTGCAAGTGGAATATGGTAATAGTGAGATACAGCAAAAAAAGCCGCTGCTTCCATTTCCACCGTGATGCACCCTTCGCTTCGTCTGCGCTCAATCATATCTGGAGTTTCTCGGTATATGGCGTCGCTTGTCCAAGTCTTTCCCGTTTTGAATGGAACTTCCATTTCTTTTAAGTATGAAACAACTTTTTCAACGGTCTCTTTATGGCATTCTATTTCACGGGAGGGTGCTAAATAATGATAAGATGTTCCCTCGTCTCGAACCGCAGAGACTGGGACAATGATCTCTCCAACCTTGCTGTCATTGGTTAAGGCTCCAGCTCCGCCGCAAACGATAAATGTTTCACACCCCATAGCATATAATTCTTCAAGTGCTACTGCTGCGCCCGGCGCTCCGCAAAGCGCCATTGTAATGCAGAGTCTGTCTGTATCGTGTGCGTATTCGTAAATCGGTATATCAAATACCTCCGAGTTAAGGTGACCAATGATCGGAAGCTTATTTTCTTCTACAAAATGCTCCAATTCCTTTCTCAAGTAGGTAATTACACATTTTTTCGGAAGGTTTTCCGTTAAAAAGTTTGTCGGATGAATGATGGGATTTTTATTGGTATCAAATTCACATATAGGGTATTGATTCTTCACAATCATATTATTTACCTCCGTAAATTACTTGTCGCTCATAGTTTCTATCTTACTCAGATTGCTTCTCAAAGTTATATAATCTTCGGTATTAAAAACCAGAGCGGTGGTAATCACAGACTGATTCAGCTCTTCGTTATCAGATTTATTCCTTCGGAATGAAATATAAAGAATAGCCATCTATATTGATTGGCAGCGTCGGAATTTCAGTTTCGTCATAATATTCCGTTGGAGCTACGGTAGCATAGCCGGTCACTCCATCAATGATAATCTCATAGTCCGTTCCCTTCGGCGTTTTCTGCATTACCTCATAAGTGCCGTTATATGTCTTGCCGTTTGTGGTATCCGTTATCGTGATTTCTCCATCTTTAGCAGTCAAAGTCATATCCACGATTTCAGCGTCAGGATACAGCTCGTCAGCTTCTCCTACGGCAACCACGAGTTCATCCTGATATTGGGCAGCTTCCGTATCATTGCTCATAACCGTTCTCATTTTCCACTCATAATCTTCCATCTTCACGACATCAGCATTGCAAGCAGAGAGAGCGAATACGATGAATGACATCAAAAACACAGATAAAATCTTTTTCATTTCATACCGCCTCCATTTACCGTCACACCTTCTCTACATCTTCCACATAGATGGAGACTTCGCCGCACTTGGGACAGATTGCTACCTTCGGCTTGCCGATTCTGCCGCCGAACAGCTTATTTTCGTCCGATGACATTACAATTCCGTATCCTGCGCCTTCTACCTTGATGGCGCAGTTTTCTTTCATTTCCGTTCCACATCTGAGACACTTTCTCATAAATAAATCCTCCGTTTCTTTTTATGGATTTCCGGCGGTAAAACCGCCCCGTTATGTTCTAAGTCTAAAGGTTTTCGGCGCAAGGCGGTATACCAAAATGCTGGCGACAATGCTGTAAAGCACACAGAATACAATAGTCATTATTCCAAATATCATAATCGGCATACGCAGCCGCATAAGGGCAAAGCAGATGACATAGGTTACTGACAAAACGATCCGGTATGTGCCGCTTTTCAGCTCCGTCCCTGCGTTATAAGGCTGGAGCAGATAGTAAATCGTCAGGTAATGAATCGAGAAAAACAGGCTCATACACAGGATGGAAACAACCAGCACTACATAGTTCAGCGGATTGTCCGTCCCTCCGGTGGCAAACAGGAACAGCGCCAGTCCGATACCGATCACGAGCGCCGGAACAGCGTTGATTTTCATAATCTCACGCAGGCGAATCTGAAACAGCCGCAGGATAAAGCTCGGCTGCTTATAAAACGAATAGGTCAGCAGGCTGTGATCGCAGTTCAAAAAAAGCGCCTGTGTAAAGTTCGTGCCACGGTTGATAGCGTACATTATAAATACAAAGTACGGAAGCCAAGTCATCACGATTTCGTTAATGACGGTTTTTTCTTCGGGCAGCAGATAGACGCCTGCCAGCACGGCGGCGACAAGGAAAGCGCACACATAGGAAATCTTCTTTGTCGAGTTCCAGAGTATCTTTTTATGCCTTTTGATAAACAGCTCATTCAGATACTCGAAGCCCTTGCGGTTGCTGCTAATGGAAGTATCTGCGGATATTTTCTTTTCATTTGCCTGTTTGATAAGCTTTGTCTGTGCCGTGCTGTCCATCTGATTGGTCAATCCGGCTAATAATTCCTTGTTGATTGCGTAATAATCACGGAAGGTAGTGAGCCTTGTGATACTTGCCATACCAAGGGGAATACACGCTAAAAATATAACCATTGGTACGACCGCAGGCAAAGCAAAACCAAAGGCGGGCGGAGCATAGGCTGCGGCTAAAAGCAGGGCGATACAGCACCACACATATTTGGACAGCTTATTTTCGTTGTAGCCAAATCCCCTTTTCTCATAATCCCACAGGGTAACAGCCGCCGCAAACAGCTTCATACCCGCTATGCAAAGGGGCAGGAGCAGACAAAACCACAAAGGTACGCCTCTGTCCATACCGAACAGAATCGTAAAGGGCAAAAAGCCCACAACGACCTTCAGGATGGAGTAGAAATAGTTTACAAGCGTATATTCTCGTGCGTCCATTTTCATCAGGATCATCGCATAATATTTATCCTTTGTCGGATTGAAAAGGTGTGTGTTTACAAAGCTGCCGATTACCGTGAGAATCAGCAGGATATGCAGGAACACCTCATTCTCCGGCAGTCCGTTATAAAGGATACCGATACCGCATACCATCGTGATAAAGTAAAGGAACTTGCCGAGGAATACAGAAACGATTTCCCACAGCACGGACAAAATGTTTGCAAAGATTTTCAGCCCCTTTACCTGATACAGCGTTGCCGGAAGCAGCCGCTTTACGAGCGGTATCTGCTTTAAGGAAAACAGGACACCGTTGACACGGTATGTATTTTTCAGGGAAAAAGATATTTTAAGCGTCTTATTCATTTCCTTCCTCCCTGAGTGCCGCAATGATTTTATCCTTAAATTCCCTGCTGTCCAGATCGGTTTTCTCCACGACCTCCAGTTCGCCGTGATTAAGCAGCACGATCTCATCGCAGAGGTCAAGCGCCAAATCCATAATATGAGTGGAGAAAATGGTAATGCGGTCTTGTTTCAGTGAACGGAGCAGTTGTTTCATTTCTTCCGCCACAACCACATCAAGGGATGTCAAAGGCTCGTCGAGCAGCAGGATATTCGGCTGAGCGATGATATTGATGAGCATTTGCATTTTGTTTTTCATACCGTGGGAGTAGTCCTTGAGCAGTTTATCCCTGTCCTCCGGCTCAATACTCATATAATCGAAATACTCGTCAATGCTTTTCGGATTTTTGATAGACTTCTCGTTGATGTCCATAAAGAATTTCAAAAACTCCCTGCCTGTAAGAAACTCCGGCACGGTCGGGGTAGAGAGTACATATCCGATGTCCTCTGCGGACACCTCACGGCGGACGCCGTTTTCATCTTCTATATAGAAATTACCGCTATCCGCCTTCAAATCCCTGTTCAGGCAGTTAAACAGCGTTGTTTTTCCAGCGCCGTTTCTGCCGAGCAGCCCATAAATTTTCCCTTCATCAAAAGTAAAATCAATATCTCTGAGAACTTCCTTTTTCTCAAAGCTTTTTGACAAATGCTCAATTACAAATTTCATAATATCCTCCGTCACATCTTATGCTGGTAATATGCCATCAAAATAAAATCAAGGATTGTTTTAAGCAGGAAAGCGCCTACAAGAGTAAGAACAATCCATAGTGGTGCGTCGAAAAAAATACATACCCAAGCGCCTGCCATCAGCAGCCAGTGCAGTATCTCGCCGGATATTGCCTGTGCTTTGCTGCGAATGAGCTGATTGCGCTCGTCTTTTTCTTCAATTTCATTGATTTTCATCAAATCGGGATTTTTTGCGCCCCACAGACCGACACACCATTTCGCAATCCCATAGCCGAACAATCCGGCACCTATGCCGATCATCGCACCGCTTTGCGAATCGCTCAAACAGTCCTGTAAAAGAAATCTTGCGCTCAGAGCCAAAGCAATGCCGATTATGCCAATTATAAGATATATTCCGGTTTTCTTCTTCATTGCTTTTCCTCCTCGTAAATGAAAATATCTTCAATGCTCATATCAAAATACCGTGCAAGCTTAAACGCCAATGTAATTGAAGGATTGTATCGTCCGTTTTCCAACGAGCCGATAGTCTGCCGAGATACTTCCAGTGCGGCAGCCAGTTCTTCCTGCTTGATTCCCCGTTCTTTCCGAATTTCCTCTAAACGGTTTTTCACGGTGCGCCTCCTTTCTATGGAAAGCCAGCTTTCCATATCTCTATTATAGCAAAGGAGGCACAAATGTCAAGTACACTTTCCATTCAGAGATGAACTTTTTTCAATCCACCCCATTTTCACATCTATTGAGCAGCTAAGTTTATCACTTGCACATTGTTTTGCCGAGCATAATTTACCGTATACGCAGTCCCGCCCTTCTCCTGTGTTAAATAGGCTATGCAGACACTGCTGTTATCTACCAAATGGCGGTTTCTTTTGAACATACAGCCCCGGAAATAGTCGTGAGAAGTATATACTACCTTATCCGCTTGACTTTTGATCTCCTCATAAACCGCTATATCATCTTTACTCCAGCCTTTTGTCTGTGTGGTACACGGAAGGACTAAAATCAGCTTGATATGTGAATAACGCTTTCTCAAGGATAAAACGCATTGGGCAGCCAGCGTGTCAAAGCCCAATGCTCCGCCTGCGCCAAAGTACATATATCCTTCTTCTATCAGTCGAAGCAAGGTATTTTTTAACTGCTGAGAGAGTTTCAGTATGCTCTCTGGCGGTATTTTTCTATGTCCGGTAAAGCAAGCCGTTTTTCCCCTCATTAAAGATCACCAGCCAATTCAAAGCCTAAAAGCACAAAAAATCTAATTATAATACTCATAGTATATCAAAGTCAACAATAAATTTCAATAGTCTGTGGAACTGCGGAAACAATATTTATAGACTATGAATGGAGGCTGGAACTATGAGTGAAATTGCAAAAACAATCGGACAGCGTGTCCGCAATTATAGAATTGATAAGGGATTGAGCCAAGAGAAGCTTGCTGAGTTATCCGGTTGCCACCCTACTTATATCGGGCAAGTGGAACGAGGGGAAAAGAACGCTACTCTTGAAAGTATTGAAAAGATTGCTTCAGCTATGAATGTCTCGCTTGCTCAGCTTTTTGAGAAGATAGGCGAAAGCAGCACCGACAGCTATCCTATGAAATGTTACGAGCTGGTCGCAGCAAAAAGCAAATCTGAGCAGGAACATCTCTATAAGATGTTAGTTGAAATGGATAAATATAAAAATCAATAAAAGCGAAAAAAATACGGTGTTACCCAAGCGGGCAGCACCGTATTTTTCATAGGATATAGTTTCGTTTTAGCGATACTAACATCCTTACAAATATGGACAAACAATCTTGCTGTTCTAATCTTTTTTCAAAAACAACGAAAAAACACTTCCATTTTCATCAGAAGCAACTTTAATGTATCCTTTTTGCTTGTTGATAATATCACGGGTAAGATACAGTCCGATCCCCACACCGTCAATTCCTGCTGACTGCTTTCCACGGTAAAACCGTCCGAAAATCTTTGCCTGTTCTTCTTCGGGTATTCCGATGCCATTATCGGATATATCCAGCCGCAGATAGGACGGGTATTCTGTGATCGTTAGTTCGACAATCCCACCATTTGGCGTGTATTTCACAGCGTTGTCGAGGACATTCGTAATGGCTTCTGCTGTCCAGTTGAAATCGAGCAGGGCTTCAAAATTCTGCACGCAGTCAAATGTAATCGTTATGTTTTTCTCTTTCGCCTTTGCATAGACAGTTTTTACTGCTTGCAGAACAATATCATTCAAGCTGTTTTTTTCAGGCTTCAGGCTGATAATGCCGCTTTCCAAACGGGACATTTTGATCAGGCTGTTTGTCAAAAAAGTCAGCTTTTCAAGGGAAGTCTGCAAAGTGGCAATATATTCGCTGCGTTCTTCATCGGACAATTCTTTGTCATCCAGTAGCTGTGCAAAGGTATTCGCCGCCGACACAGGCGTTTTGATTTGATGGGAAATATCCGAGATCAGCGTCTTGATCTGCTCCTTTTCCTGTTCCAACATCTGATTTTGCGCTGTTAAAATGTTGCGGAGCTTCAAAAGCTGGTGCTGTAATCGGGCAGTCAGAGTGTCCTCATTTTCAGGAAAAACAATCCGTTCCTGCTGTTCTACCAAAGCCTCTATCAGCAGCGTAATCTGCTCTAACAGATCATCGTGATAACGGTTATGCAGGAAGTCAAGCAAAAACAATAAACCGCATAAAATCGCAAAGGCGCAAATGATAAGAAGCATAAGGGCAGAAGCGCTTTCCGTAAAAAGCACAGCGCCAACAGATACCGCCGCTATGATAGTACCTGCAATCAAAATCAGTTTTCGATAAACTCCAAAATGCTTCATCATCATTCTCCAAAGGTATAGCCCATACCAAAAACCGTCACAATGTATTCCTGCTTATCATCGTTTAGTTTCTGCCGCAGCCGCTTAATGTTCACACGCACCGTATTCTCATCAACAAAATTCCCGTCTATATCCCAAAGCTGTTCCAAAAGCATAGCTTTGGTCACAATCCTGCCTTTATTCTCTATTAAATAGCAGAGCAGTTTGTACTCCGTTGAGGTAAGATGTACTTCTTCTCCGTTCAGCAGAACAAGGCATTTATCTGTATCTACATCTAAATCTCTATATCGGATACGGGATTTTCCGCCGCCTGTCCGCTTTAAGACAGCTTGTACTTTTTTCCGCAAAACTTCAATCGAAAAGGGCTTAGGAATATAGTCATCACAGCCAACACCGAAACCCTCCAACATATCCTGCTCTGTATCGTTCGCAGTCAGAAACAGGATGGGGATTTCAGAAGTCTCCCTTATTTTTTTACAAAGTTCCATTCCACTGCCATCAGGCAGATTGATGTCAAGCAGAAACAGATCATACTTTTGTTTGTGATAGGTCTGCAAGGCTTCCATATAGCCATAAACTACTGTAACGGTATGCTTGTCCTTTTCAAGAGCAATCGAAATCCCTTTGCTCAAAATTTTATCATCTTCCAGTAAAAAGATATTTGCCATAACCGCAAAGCACACCACCTTTCCTCAATATGTAGAATTACAGGAGCAGACGCAGCAGTGCTGCGCCCGCCCCGCAAATCTTATTAGTTTTCAAAATCGTGCAGCCGTTCAATGACCGTTTCATTAGAAGTTGCCTTGTAGACAATCGCCGGAACACTTAGGCAAATCACGAAGATCGCCGCAATCAGGCAGACTACCAGCGAAACAGGGTACTCAAACTTTGCATAGTTTGCGATATTCGGCACTGCGTCTGCCACCAGCAAGAGGAAGGCGTTACCCAAAGTCATAAGCAACAAAGTAGAGATAAGGGCATAGATACCGCCTTCCAAAGTCAGTATCTTTCGGATCTGCTTCTTCGTAGTCCCGATACTTTCCATAATGGCAAATTCATTTTTTCTTGCAATGACGCCGGTAAGCATAACATTCACAAAGTTTATCAAGCCAAGCACAATCAGCAGAATGGCAGCACCATTTCCTAACAGATTGATCGAGTAGAACGCTTGGTCAAATGCTTCCAGTTCAGCCACAGGGCTGTTAAATTGCCACTCTGATGCGGTCAGTGTGCTGTTGACCGATTGAAGCTCCCTGTCTATTTGTTCCAACTCGCTTATATCCTTAATATCTACGCCGATACCTGAAATAATCGCCTCCTGTGTTAAGCGTTCCATACCCGCTTCACTGACAAATATAACATTGGGTACGACCTCAATGTCTTTGCGTCGGTCTATGCTATCAGAAAGAGTGTTCGAATAATCGTCAAAGGTGAAAGCTCCGCCAATAGGGAAATCTATCGGCTTACCGTCCGCACAGTCCGCAGTCAGCGTCAGCGTTTTCCCGACTAATCTGGCATTCGGTGCAAACTGCTCGTTATCCATTCCCGCAATCGCAAATTCTCCACGCCTAAATGCTTCAATATCAATCGGCGTATCGTGATTTTGATTGTATTCTTCCAATGCATTGTAATCAACGAGCGTTGTAACATAACAACCATATTCGCCGGCGTTAGCGTATTCCTGCAACTCAGCGACCATTTGTTCATAGGATATATCTCTTGCCATATAGGAGCTGTCCTCATATTTCATCCGCATAAATTCTTCTAATGCGGCTTCGTTAAAATCAATGGCAGCCCAAACGGTTTTTCCAATCGTTACATTTTCAACACCGTCAATGTTCTCAATCTGCTCTATAAAATGCTCATCAAACTGCGGAAGTTCTTTTGTGTCCCGCTCATATTGCGTAAATTGAGTATCAATGTACTCAAAATTGTAATCGTAATAATCCTCTATATAATTTTCGCCTTTGATACTTCCGACCACTCCGTTTACGCCTAAGATCACGGTAATGCCCATAAACAATGACATAAATACAAGGATTGCCCGCTTCTTATCCCGAAAAACATTATGAAACGCCATTACAGACAGCTTGCCGCCATTTGTTGAGTTCCTGCTTTTCTTTTTCGAGGGTGCGAAATTTTGGTATCGCAGGGCTTCTACCGGGGAAATCTTCGCCGCCTTTTTTGCAGGGGCATTACACGCAATCCAAACCGTTATGGCGGAAAAGAGAATGGAAAGGATATAAATGGACGGGTGGAAAAACACCTCAGCGTCCATAGCCGATTTGCCCTCCACAAATCCTTGTCGCAAGAACATTGGAACGATTCCGAACGATGTTGCTGCGGCTAATACAATACCGATAGGGATGCCAATACAGGCGAATTTAAGCGCCTGTCTTTTTACAAGCGTTTTGATCTGTGCCTGTGTCGTACCAATGGTTTTCATCAGGCCATAAAAACGGGTGTCTTTTGAAATTGAGATATACAGGACATTGTAAATCAACAGATAACCGCTGCCGATGATGAACAATACCAAGAAAATAACCATTGCGATCACAGAGCCATTGGAAGAACTCATAGAAACCGCACCGTTAAAGGATTGATTTTCATTTAACTGCACATCGTCCTGAATATGCCAAAAATCGTCCGGCATTTTATTTAGGGAAAGGGAAAGAACACCGTCCTCCTGTAAAGTGTATCCTGCATTTGTGCAATAGCTTTCTGATACAAAACCCATTCCCACGCCTGTATAAGAATGAAACCAGCCGCTTAAAGTGAAAATTCTTTCCTGCTGACCGTTCTTATCATAATATGATAGAGGAATATCCATATTCAGCGTCGGCGTTTCAATTCCAAGCTGTGCAAGAGCGTCCTCAGACAGCATAATTTCGTTTTCCTGTGTAGGGTAAGAGCCGTTGATATTGCTGATTGCTTCCTTAAAATGCTGTTCCCATTCTGTTTCATCGTAATACTGAATCACTATGGACGATTCTCTACCCTCCGAATTTGTCTGAACAGCAGAACCGATCATATATCGAGTTCCGATTGTTTTCACATAATCCAAAGAACGGATTTGCTGTTCCTGCTCGTTGGTGGGCGCATTTAATGTGACATCAGCATTAGAGCCTGCTGTACGCACGCTGGATAATTCCATATTCTGCATATAGTTAATGCCCAAGCTGAAAACCGTTGTAATCATAAAGGTGGTAAGGACAACCGCAAGCACCGCAAATATATTGCGAATACGGTTTGCCTTCATCATCCCTTTTTCCACTTTTTTGAGTGCCCCTTTGTTTCGGTTAGCGTGCATATCTAACACCTCCCGAAACAACTTTTCCGTCCTCAATTCGGATTGTCCGATCTGCCATCTGAGCAATTTCTTCGTTGTGCGTAATCATAATCGTGGTCTGATGAAACTGCTTGCTGATAGACTGCATAAGCAAGATAACATCCATACTTGTTTTAGAGTCCAAATTTCCAGTCGGCTCGTCGGCAAGGATAATAGCGGGCTTGGTAGCTAATGCACGGGCAATCGCTACACGCTGCTGCTGACCGCCGGACAGGTTATTCGGCATATTTTTGAGCTTCTTTTCCAAACCGAGCGTATGAATGATCTGCCGAACAAACTCCGTATCGGCTTTCGCTCCGTCAATCTCAATAGGGTACACAATATTTTCGTACACATTGAGGACTGGGAGCAGATTGTAATTCTGAAAGACAAAGCCGATATTCCTGCGGCGGAAGATCGTTAATTCCTCGTCTTTCATTTTCAAAAGCTCTTTGCCACGGATTGTCACACTTCCCGAAGTAGGGCGGTCTAATCCACCGATCATATTCAACAGCGTGGATTTACCGCTGCCGGAAGTGCCGACCACAGCAACAAATTCGCCCTCGTCCACGGAAATAGATACACCGTCCAAAGCGTGGACTTCATTTTCTCCACTTCCGTATATCTTTCGTAAGTCTTTCGTCTCCAATATTGCCATAGCTAAAACCTCCAAATCTGTTTTGTGATTTTAGTATAGCAGCCACTTCTTACAATCTCATTACAGCCCATACTTAAAATCCATCCATCATTAACCTTTCTTATCGTTCACATATCGCACAGTCATTTTTGACATCAGTTTTCCCATTTTGATCGGGCATAAATAGCAGATAAGAGTTTGAAACTTTTGACTGAAGTTATGACATATAATAAAACGCTTTGAAAAAATATGCTTTGCAATTCCGAATCCGACCTTTTGGGGATCTGCCATAAATTCTTTTGGTACTGGCAGAGGAGAAGCCGATTTTGTCCGAGTTAATGGCGGATGGATAATATGAAACGAAATACCGTCTGAAGCATACTCAATATTCAGGCATTTCGCCAGCGACTCCAAAGCCCCTTTGGTAGAAGCATAAGGCGATATTCCAATAAAGCCAGTCACGCCTACGCCGGAACTTGTAAAGATTATTTTTCCCCTTTTTTGCGCCTGCATATATGGTATAACACTTTTAGCCAAACGCAGTCCGCCATAATAATTCACATTGAAAACCTGTCTGTATATATCAAGGTCTATATTACATTCGTTATCAAAAGTACAAAGGCAGGCATTGTGGATCGCAATATCTATGAAATGAAAGGCTGCAATGATTTCCTTTACGGCGGAATTGATTTGTATTTCATCACATACATCTGTGTTATAGTATAAAAGCTGTTTTGGAAATGCTTGAGCTAAGACTTCCAATTTATCCGTTTCTACATCTAATACTGCAACCTTGTTTCCGTCTTTAAGGGCTTGCTCTGTAAAGTAGTAGCCGATTCCTTGATTTGCACCTGTAATAATAATATTTGCCATTATGCCACTCCTATCTCAGTAAAAAACCTTTGAATATGCTGATAGGCGTTTTTGTGAAAAGCGCTTTTGCGTTCTTCAGACAATGCTCCGCTAAACAGCCACCTTTGAGCGAAGAAATAGATCGGAGCATAATACTTTACCGCTAAATATTCACTGTCAGCGTCCTGAATAACACCCACCTGCATAAGAACAGAAAACACCCTGCTTTGAAAAGAAAGCGGCTCAGTAAACATCCAACGCTCATATACATTCTGAATGGTGGTGTTGCTGAATTGTTCAATCAAAAGCAGACGCATTACCTTATTACAGAAGGTATCCATTAAATATCGCTCAAAAAAGGTATCACACACAGTTTGATAAAAGTTTTGTTCTGCGGAAAAAGTTTGTTCTGCGAGCGCTTTATCTAACTGACACATCATATCGCTTGCTTTGTTCTCGAATAAGCAAAGTAGTTCGTCAAAAATAGCCTGCTTACTTTTGAAGTAATAATATACAGAGCTTTCCTTGATTTGTACCTGCCTGCAAATATCTCGGATAGATACCGCAGAAAAACCATTTTGAGAAAACAATTCTAAAGAAACATCTAATATGCGCTGCTTTGTGTCGTTCATCTTAGCTCTCCTTATCTAACAATCATTAGGTACATTATACCTAACAACTGTTAGATTGTCAATTATGTAATCAAGCCGCCTGCATTTTTTTGCAAGCGGCTCGTTTTTTACTTTCCGATCAATAGGCAGGCGCACCATAGCCGAGTATCTCATAATACCCAACCGGATAGCTGTTCTGACGAACAGAATCCCCGGAGTTGCCCTCAACTGTGTAAACTCTGCCGTTTTCCACTTTTTGGACGATACCCGTATGGTCGGATAATCCGTCCTGACCGCTTTCGTCCGCCCAATCAAAAAAGATAATCATACCCGGCGTAGGCTCTGCGCTGTTATCCAGCCATTGCCCTCTGTCCTTAAACCATTGTACGCCGTTGACGCAGCCTGCGTATTTCGGAATCACGCCAGCGTCAATATACCCGCACTCATTCGCACACCAGCTCACAAAGCAAGCACACCACTCGACACGGGAATTAAAGCCGTACCAAGACCAGTACGGATCGCCGCCCATTGTTCCGATTTGGGAAAGCGCAACGGTTACGATCTGATCGTCTGTACCCGTAATCCCGTAAAGTACCTGCGACCACAGCGAATTGTTTTCATCGGCAAGTAGCTCTGCGAGATACTCTTTCTGTTCCTCGTTAAAGCCATACTGCGCCGCCATCTCATCGGCGGTCTTATGGCTGACCGTGATATACAGATAAGTATGAGTAACAGTCATCTCTGTCTCCACAATGTTTCCGTGACCGTCATCGGTTTCAGTAATGACCGTCTCGGTTTTGGTATCAGTGCTGGAGCTTATTTCGTTCATCTCCCAAAAGATGTCCGTTAGAAGCTGCTTTTTTGATTCGTCCATCGTCGCAACCTCTTGGGGATTATCCGGATCGGTGTTGACTTTGACCGAGTATACGGCAAGCACCTCTTTCCAAACGGCACGGCTGCCGTTCATTTCAAGGACATCATAAGATACCGAATTTTTTTCGTCCTGCAATTTGGTATCGTATTCGGTATTGATCTCCTGCACAACGGTCTGCATACTCATACCCGTGCCGGAATCTTCGCCTGAAAAAAAGATACCGAACACCGAGCCGATAATCATACCGATCAGGCAAATCACGATAATGACCAAAACCGCTATCCAGCCGCCTGCGGCGATTGCGGCGATCAATGCCTTTGTTCCGGCGATAATCGCCTTGACTGCAAGCGCTATCGCCCTTGCGATTGCTTTCGCCGTAACAACGGCGGCACGAGCCGCCGCCCGTGCCGCCTGAACTGCCCTTTGAGAAGCCTTGACCGTAGCCTGCACCGTTTTCTGCGCCGCCTTTGCGGTACGCTGCGCTGTCTTGACGGTCGTTTTAGCGGTGCGTTCTGCGGTTTTTACCGTTTTCTGCGCTGTTTTCGCCGAGCCTTTCCCAACCGTCTTAATCGTCTTTTTCCCTGCGGAACGGGCAGACTCTTTTACTGCCTTCTTCGGCTGTTCCACCGCCTTGATACTCTGACTGACGCTTTTTCGTGGAGCTGCCGCCTGCGCCTGTTTTTGAAGCGACTGCGCCGCCCGTTTTTCCTTGAATTTCTGAATCCCGTCCTTTGCCTTGACGATATTCTGCTTTGTCGCCTGAACGCCCTTGCGCCCCTGCTTGTCAAATTGGTGTATGGCTTCGTGGGAAACTCGGTCGATACCGCTTCCCAAACGGTTGGAAGCGTATTCCTCCGCACTGCTTTCAGGGACATCAACGGAATGTTCCGCTTTTTCTTTGGTCTGGATAAAGGCGGATTTCATACGCTCAGCGGCAACCGCCGATTTATCAATCGTTTTGATCGTGCCTTTCAGAGTATCCCTTGTCTTAATATCCGGCATAGAAAACCTCCTTTCCAAGCGCCTGTGGACGCTTTGAAGTAAAAAAAGAGGGGCAAAGGTATCAACACCTTGCCCCTCAAAGTGCGAGGGCTGAAAAGCCGCTTAAATCAAGGACTTTTTACCCTCTATTTTTCGATTCTGTGCGCCTTTTTCTTGCGTACTCTGCCTGCTGCCTTTTGTATGCGATACCGGCGCATTTCTCACAATACTTTTTCCTGTTGCCACGCTTGATAATGGGAGCGCCGCAGGAAACGCACCTGTCAGGGTGCGTTCCGAGTATCTCCGCTTCCAACGCCGGATCTGCCGGAAGCACCGCATTGCGGAAATATTTGCACAAAAGCGAGTAGGATATACTCTGTACGCAGACGCAGCCTTCCCCCTCATCGAGAAGCAGGCAGTTCCCGTCATCATAATTGGCGCACAGCTTCTTTATCAGGGCGTTAGCTCGGTATCTCTGCCGCCCCGTCATTTGCGGGAGCATTTGCACCACTGCTTTCTGTTACTTTTTTCGCCACAACGACAAGCCTTCCGTTCGTGCGGGAGTATTCACAGGTGGAAAGCGTGATCAGCTTGTCGCCGTACTCTGCCGAAACGCCCGTGTCGTAAAGGGAAAGCTCCTTGCACTTATCAATATAAGCGTCAAATTCCTCCGGCGACTGAGCGTCCGTAAAGCGGTAATATTTGAAGGCTTCCGGGCTGTCGGTGTAGACAACGGTTTTGAAAACCGCAAGGATTTCGTACTCATTTTTCTCTGTCAGGGTATTAAAAGCAATCGTTTTATGTTCCCGCCAGAAATCCTCGTCCTTGAATTTTTCAAGGTCGGCGAACATCGAGCCGTTGTTCATATGATGACCGTAGATCACTAAATTGTCCGAGTGCTTTAGGACATCACAGTCCTCCTGCACATACGGGCAGCCGTAAGAACTGTATTCTTTATCAAATCCACGCTTTAGATAGTAGTTCGGACTATCCACCGTCTGCATAACGGGATAATTGATGTTCGTATCCTCCACGCAAATCCAGCCGACCAAATCATTGTTTTGACGGTACAGCTCGGTAAGCTCCGGCAGTATCGTCTTATCCTCTGAATAGATAATCGGCTCGGCAGGCTCGGTTTCGCTATCCTCTACGAGCTGTACGAGAGAATCGTACATCTGCTCTTGATGTTCCGCCTCCCTGTAATGGTCGATAATGAAATAGCTGCTGACGCCGAGCAGGACGGTAAACGCTGCCATCAGCGCAATACAAATCTTTTTTCTCATTGCCATTTCCTTTCTGAAACAAGGGGCGGGAGCTTATGCGCTCTCGCCCGGTTTGGTTGTCATCAGCTTATACAGCTTCGTATTTTTCGGGAATTTATTGGCGAACGGCACAAGGGAGCTGCCCACCTTGATAAGCCCGTGTCCGGCTTCCACATTCGTAATATATGACATCTGAAGGTCGGAGATATTTAAGAGCTTCGCCAGCTCCAGCCTGTCCGTGGAAGCCTGATTGAGCATAATGATAAACTCGGAGTTTGCGAGCATTGTCCTTGCCGTATGGCTCTGCAAAAGGTCGTCCACATTCTGCGTAATACCCGTAGCATAAGCGCCGTATTTACGCACACGCTTCCAAAGGGTAAAAAGGAAGTTAGCGGAATACTCGTGCTGGAACAGCAGATAAATCTCATCAATAAAGATGAAGGTATTTCTGCCTTTCGCCCTGTTCTGCGTAATGCGGTTTAAGATGGAGTCGAGAACGACCAGCATACCGATAGGCATAAGCTGTTTTCCGAGGTCTAAGATGTCATAGCAAATCAGGCGGTTATTGGTATCCACATTCGTATGCTTCGCAAAGGTGTTCAGGCTGCCGTTTGTAAACAGCTCGATGGCAAGGGCGATTTCCTGCGCCTCCGGCTCGTCCTGCTTGAGAAGCTCCGCCCTGAAATCCTGCAAGGTAGGCACTTCGCCCTGATAGTTATTCTGCTGATAGGTGCGGTACACGCTGGCGGTGCAGCGGTCGATAATGGATTTCTGCTTTGCGCCGAGATTGCTGCCGCCGATGAGCTGCTCGCACAGGGACATAATAAACTCCGACTTCAAAATAACAGGATTCGCCCCGTCGCCGTATTCCTTCGTCATATCCATAGCGTTGATATGATTTTGAGAAGTAGCGGAGATATGGATAACCTCGCCGCCGAGCGCCTTCACAAGCTGTGAATATTCCCGCTCCGGATCAATGATGATCACATCGGAATCCGAGGAAAGAATCACATTCTCGATCTCGCCCTTTGCGGCAAAGGACTTGCCGCCGCCGGATACGCCGAGGATAAAGGAATTACCGTTGAGAAGCTGCTTGCGGTCGGCGATAATCATATTTTTACTGATCACATTCTGCCCGTAGTAGATACCATTCTCGTGAAAAATATCCTGCACTCGAAACGGGATAAACACGGCAAGGCTTTCGGTCGTAAGGGTACGGAAGGTATCAATCTTCCGCACGCCAAACGGCATAACCGTATTAAGCCCGTCCACCTGCTGGAATTTCAACACGCCGAACTGACAAAGGTGCTTTCTCGCCGTGGTAAGCAGCGCTTCCGTGTCGTTATCAAGCTGTTCTTTGGAATCCGCCGTATGCACAAAGGTAATCACGGCGAACATCATTCTCTGATCCCTCGTCGTTAAATCATCGAGAAATTCCTTCATTTCCTTTTTCTGCTGTTCCATATCATAGGGAACGGTCGCCGAAAAGTTATTGTTGGAGTTCTGCCGCCTCTGCCAGTTGGTAATATTCGTCTCCACGCCGAGCAGACGGTTTTCCGCTTCCCTTACCGCTTCGTCTGTCGGCACGGGAACGACATCAATCGACATCATCAGATTGCGGTTGAGATCGGTCAGCTCCGCCACCATACTGTCCTTGATATAGGAAGCGTACTCACGCAGAAAAAGGACTCTCCCATAACGGTCGCCCATTTTGAAGTAGTCCTTTTCAAATTCCATTGAATCAGGGCAGATATAGTCCTTGAAGCTGTGTCCCTTTTTGCGGGTTTCCTTTATATCAAAGTGGAAAGAGGATTCCTCGCCCACACGGTAAAAGTCGTGGAAGATACGTAGCCTTTCATCGGTTTCCAGCTCCACGCACTTGCTGCCGAGCCTGCCGAAGTGAGCGATCAAGTCAGCGCCCACACGGGCAAAATAATTCCTTGCGTCCTCAATATTCTTCTTGTTGACGGAAATCGTCATATACTTATCCTGCACGATAGCGTTTGCGCCCGTCGCTTTCTCCAGCAGGATTTTGTTGTATTCCTTCCGGTATTCGTCAAGGCTGTCTCCCTTCATCGGGATAAGAATGTTGTTCTCAAAATCCAGCCGATTTAAGCGGCGGTTGTTGATCGTGATTTTTGTCGTTGCACCGGAGTCGAGGGAATTGAGCAGCTCCGAGTATTCAAGGAACATCGCTTCCTTGTCCTCACGGCTGGCAACAGCATAGTTAATATCTGAAAATTTATAGGTCTTGGAAAACTTGTCTTTCCCGATCTGAAAAATACCGTCGTCATAAATGGCGGTAATGGGGATCACATCCTGAACGCCCTTCGGCACGACAAACTTTTCCTTTTCCTGCTTGCGGAGATTGGTAAGTGTTTTAATCATTCGATTTCATAGCCTCCTTTGCTTTTGCTTCAATACTCGGCTTTAACATTTCGTAGTAAGTATTTGTAGAACGGAAAGTGAGCTTTTTCGGCATTAAAAACTCTGACTTGATCCACGCATAAATAAATTTCTCTGCGGTCATTCCGTTATATTTGATAAAACCAAGAGCCGCAAAGGGTGCGGCTCCTAAAATACACATCCACGATACCGTTTCCGTACCGACATAGGGTTTAAGCAGGAAATAAATACCTACCGCAACTACGCAGGCACAGGCAGAAAAAATGAACTGCCTGAGTGACAGTCCGAAAAACATCGCTTCTGTGTAATTCCTGATTTCTCTGTTGATTTTGACTTCCATTTAGGAACTCCTTTCTTTTTGTTTTTTCGCCTGCCGGATTTCATCGGCGCAGACGCACTCGTCCGAAAGACAAGTAACTTTGCCTTTCCGCCGCCCTCCGTAATACAGGCAATATCTGCAATCGCAGTCCGCAAGGGTGTAGCCTTTGAATTTGTTGTATATTCGTTTCATTCTGTTCTCCTTACAGCCCCATCATCTCTCGGATAATCCGGTCAGACATCCGCACCGAGCCGACCAAAACGAGCATATTAAAGAGCAGCTCGCCGATATATGACCATACCTGCGTAACTGCCGCCGCATTGGGATCGACCACAGGCGGGGAAGAAGCGAACAATGAGAAGATAATGCAGGCTAAAACGATCACTGCACCTTCCAAACATACGGCGCAGTAGCTTTTGATAAACGATTTCCCCACATTCTGACTCGGCTCTCCCGCAAAAGTGGAAAGCGGAATCGGGGCGAGCGCCGTATACATATATAACTTAAAAAATCTCCCGTACACCGTCATAATGAGCAGGAATGACATAACCGTAATGAACAAGCCGCCAATGAGCGTAACCGCCCATAACGGGATACTCTCGAAAAAGCCGCAGCTCTCAATCGTGTCGATCATTTCCTGCGGCAGAGTGGTCTGCTGTGCGGAAGTAAAGCCTGCGGCGGTCATAATCGTGCCGATTGTACCCTGCACGATATTGAACAGGGCAAGCATTAGCTCCATACCGTAAGTGATACCCGCCTTTGCGAGCGCAAATCGGATAAAGAGCTTGACAGCGTGTTCCGGTTTCTTAACATCGCTGAAGCTGCCGCAGGTGCGTACCATACCGACCACAAAAAACAGCACCAAGAGCGCAAGACCGATCGCCTGTACTGCGCCGTTGATATTGACAATGACCGCCCATATCCCGCCGCCTTTGAAGTTCTGCGGCGTAGTCGTAATAAGCTGCCATATCTCAGCGAGTTTTTCATTCCAAGTTTCGAGGGCGTTCTGGAGATTCTGAACTACCCAGTTATCACTCAATTTCGTAGCACCTCCTTAAAAAGAAAAATGGGGCATTCCTGAAAAACAATCCAGGAACGCCCCTGAGCGTCGTTTGCGTAAGGGTTAGCCCGTAATCAGAGTGAGGATTTCTTTAGCGAAAGTAATGATGACGCCGCCCGCCAGCGTCAGAAATCCGTTTGCCCGCTGCGAAGGATCGTGGGATTTCAGGGAAAGACCTACCTGAACGATACCAAAACCGAGCAGGATCAGACCAATCGCACGGATAAAGCCGAAAATGAAATCGGACAGGTTATTCACAACGGTAAGCGGATCGCTTGCGGCAAAAGCCGTTGTAGACATCGCAAAAACAGCGGTCACGCTCAAAACCGCAGCACAGTAATAACGAAAGCCTTTCTTTACCTTTCCTGTCATCGGCAGTTTGCGGGTTTCTTTCTTCTGCGTCTTATGAAAAATGTTCATTCTATTTTCCTCCAATCAATTTGTTAAGTTTTCAAAGTCCTCATCGGACAACAGCTCGTAAGTCGTTTCCGAAAACTCCATTTCGGGAACGCTGTCGAGATCAACATACAGGGTTTCAATGGTCGCCACATTTTTTGTGACTTCGCCGTGCTGATACACGCCGCCTTTTCCGTCTGCGGTATACGCCACATTCGGGTGCTTCAAAATGTCGTACTTCAAATCCATTACCGGAAGCTCGCCACGGATAAACAAAATGGCGTAGCGGTTGTCGAGCATTCTCACTTCGTCAGGGGTAAGCAGCTCACGACCGGAAATCTGATAATTGGTCGAGTAGCTTCCGCTCCGTCCTTCGCTTTTCCCGTAGGTGTTGGTATCAATCGTTTCTTTGCCTAAAAGCTCGGACACATACTTGTGCGTACTCTGCTCATTGCCGCCGAGATAGAGAAATTCATCGCAGTTGCCTACAATGGATTCCCATTGTTTCTCAAACAACGCCTTTAGCTGCGCCAGATTTTGCAGGATAATGGATACCGACACGCCTCTTGAACGCATAACGGAAAGTATCTTGTCAAAATCGTCGGGCAGCGAAACATTGGCAAACTCGTCCATAAGAAAATGGACAGGTATCGGCAGACTGCCGCCGTGGATATGGTCGGCGGAGTAAAAAAGCTGCTGGAACAGCTGCGTGTAAAGGATACTGACGAGGAAATTAAAGCTCGAATCATTATCCGGTATCAACGCAAACAGCGCCGTTTTCTTCTCGCCCATTGAAGCAAGGTCAAGCTCATCGGCGGAAGTCAGCGCCGCTAAGCTTTCAAGATTGAATTTCTCCAATCTCGCGGCAAGGGTAATTTGAATGGATTTGAGCGTCTTTGCCGAGCCGGAGTGGTAGGAACGATAGTATTTCAGGGCGATATGGTCGGGATTATCCATTTCCAAATCGGCAAACAGGTTGTCGAGGGGAGAAGGGCGGTTGTCCTCCTCGTCCTCAATCGCCGCCGCCCTGAGCATTTCCATTACCATAGCAAAATTCTGTTCCTCCTCCGGCGCTTCGTAGTGCAGATAAAAAACAAGGGCGAGTAAAAGCATACTCGCCGCAGTATCCCAAAAAGGATCATTGGATTGAGAGCCTTTCGGGGTGGTACTCTTAAAAAGGTTGGTCACAAGGCGCTGAATATCGTTGTCGTTTCTGAGATAGACAAACGGGTTGTAGCAATGGCTTTTCTCCATTGAAATCAAGTCCAGCACCTTGATCTCATAGCCTGCTTTTTCAAGCAGATTGCCGACATCACGCAGAATTTCCCCTTTTGGATCTAAAATTACCTGAGAGGAATTGCTTGTCTGCATTAAATTCGGCTTGCAATAGAATCTTGTCTTGCCTGCGCCGGAGCCGCCGCACACCAGAGTATTCAGATTCCTCCGGTGCTTTTTCGCATTGAGTCCGATTCGGACATTCTGCGTCATCAGCTTATTTTCCGAGGGCGGGCTTTGACGGTACTTTTTGTCAATGGCTTTTGCGCTGCCCCATTTCGCTGAGCCGTGTTCCTCACGCCTGCGGTAGTTCCTCCGTGTGGACAAATAAATTCCAATCCCCATTCCGTAGAGCAAAAGCAAAACGAGGACAGTTTTTAAGCTGTCCCCGCAAAGCTCGATATGGAACGGATCATTGAATGCCGTCAAAAGGCTCGGCAGTATCTCCGGCAGACCGCCCTTGACGGACGGTGCTATCAATAAGCCGAGCCACACAACGGGAAGAATCCCAATAACCGCAAGGATAATCGCAGACTGCTTGTTGCTATCTCGATTCACGGCAGGATTCCTTTTCTACCACTTTGAACTTGCGTCTTGGGGCGTGACCGATTTTAATAATCAGATCGTCTACGGCGTCGGTGGACTTGCCCTCTTTTTTGAGGTCGGTCTTTTTATCGTTCAGGGAACGGATTACAACACCGTGTTCATAATCGTCCAAAGCGATATGGTAGAGTTCTTCTTTCATCGCAGCTACCTCCGGTTATCTCTCCTGTTCCTTTGAGCGCTCCGCCCGCTGGCGGTACAGCTCGTCAGAAACACGGGCGGTAATCTCCTTAAATGCCTTCTGTGTTTTTCCAAGTTCCGCCTTAATGTCTTTCGGCTCTTTGTTTTTCAGCTCATCAGGAATCCGGTCAATCGCAAAATTTTGCGTATCCACACCGTATTTTCTGCAAAGCATATATCCGATACAAACCGCCTGAAATCCCATATCCCTGCGGCTGTAAACCTCGCTGTTCATAGAAAGCTCGGCGTGACCGAGTTCCTGAGCGACGCACTGGCAGAGGGCAACGCTGTCGCCGATGTCCCGCTTCACATAAAGCGTCTGATCTTCATTTTTATAGAAAGCGCCCATATCGGGATAAGGAAGCTCACTCACGCTTTCAATGTTGATCGGGGCGCTGTCGAGCATAACCGCCACCAGCTTTCTCGGATCACGGTTAGCGGTCGGGGCGGCGGGGCGCTTGCCGTTGGTCTGCGAAACATCCAGCACTCTTTTCAAGTTGAAATCAATGCCGATTGTTCCGTCCTTCTTGGTGTACTCATACGGATCAAGGATAATAAAGGTCTTGGAGCCTTTATTGACCTTAACACCCTCAGCCGCCCAATCGTCAAATTCCTTGATCTGGCTTGCCTGCGGGAACTGCTTATACATCAGCAGCGCATTGTTCGCCGTGTACCTGTCCATACGGCTCTGCACATCAAGGTAGGCTTTGAATTTTTCCGGCGACTGCACCACTTCCAAAGCGGTATTGTCGAGCAGTTGGTAAACGGCTTCTTTCTCCGCCTTTTTCTTGGCGGCGTATTCCTCCGGCGAAAGTCTCGGCGGTCTTGCGCCGCTGCTTTGCTTATTCTTAAAATCGTTGGTCATATCTTTTTACCTCTCTTTTGATAGATTTGATTTTTGCGGGTGCGGGGCGCTAATCTGCCCCAACGCCTGTACTGTGCGGTTTTCTTCTTTGGAAGCGGTCGGCTCGCTACGCTCTGTTCCTTTTTCTGCCTTTGCCGCCGCCCTGTATCTGCTGAGATTTTCCTTTACAGACGATTTCACACGGGAAACTCTGAGCTTATCCGCTGCGTCCATCGCCTTTTGCTCCAAAGACGCAAATCCTTTCTGCGCTTTTTCAAATAAACGGGACAGCCTTGATAAAACGCCTTTATCCGTTTTGGAATGTTCCGCTTCCTTTGCGGCTTTCCCCATAAACAGCAGCCCCATATTTTTCAAATGCCCTTTTGCGCCCTGAAGCTCCGTCTGCATAGCGGACAGCTTCTTTGTGTCCTGCGCCATCTCCTTTGACATTCTGCCGAACATAGCGGACAGCTTATCCAGCGCTTCGGGGATTTTCATTGCCCTGACCGACTCAGCAAGGGCGTCCCTGCCTCTTTCCCGGAACGCCCGCACAGCGTTCCCGGCTGACTGGATCAGATTATCCTTCATCTTTTTGACTGCGGAAAATCCCTGACGGATTTTACCCTCCGTTTTTTCCACAAGGGTATGGCACTTGCTCCGCAGCGTGTTGTTGTGGATCAGATTGATTTCACGGCGCATATCCTGAAGCTCGCCGAGCATTTCTGTCAGCGTTTCTTCCATACCGCCGATATAGCTTACCAGCGACTGCACCTCGTTTTTCTCTTTCATCAAGCCGTTTTTATCGAGCGTGTCTAAAAGCTCCACGATCTGCGGGTGTTCCTTCAGTTGATCCATTTCGCTCACCTCTCTTTCGGCTTCTTGGATTTTTTCGGCTGCCTGTGAACGGTCTGCCGATTGGCTTCAGGGGTTTTCGGCTTCTCTTTGGAAACCTCCGGCACAGTACGCTCTGCTTCCTTTTCCGCTTTGGCAGCCGCCTTGTATCGGTCGAGCTTTTCCCTGACCGAAGGCTTCTTATCCGCCGCCTTTGCGACACCCTTATCAGTGTGCGTACCTGTCGTTTCTAAGTCTCGCTCGGACAGAGGGCTTTTGTCCGTCTTTGCGACCGAGGGGTTTTGGTGGGAATTTCCCTCCTTCTGCATTGGCTTTCCCATCGCTTCTTCCACGATGATCTCGCCCCTTGATTTCGTAGGCACTTCATTGGCAGCCGCTTCACGGTCTGCCATATCTTTTTCCGCTTCGGAAACAATGGAAGCCTTATCGACTTTACCAAGTTCAAAGCGGTCGGAAATACGCTGGATTTTCGCAGCGTCCTCCGCACGGGCGATAATATCGACCATCGCCGTATCGCTCTTGGTGTTTTTATCACGCAGAACGCAGTAAAGGACGCCGTATCGTTTTGCCTGTTCGGTAAACTTCGGCAGGTCTTTCTGCTGGAATGAAAAGACCTTCAGCTCCTTGCCGGACTTAATCATATTGGTAAGCCGTGCTTTCCCCCGTGTCTTATTCGACTGGCTGATCTCCTGCTTCAGCACGGAAGCTAACAGAATAGCGATATTCTTCGCCGCCGAGCCTGTGAGCCGGACAGCCACTTCAAATCCTTCAAGCGACAGCCTGACGATTTGTTCTGCTGCGTCACCGCCGTTGTTCATAGTTTCGGGACTCCTTTCTTTGAGATTTTTCTTCCTCTGCCTTGACTTGCGAAAGGGTATCGGCAATTACGCCTGACCGCTTCGCAATCCCGTCGCAGAGCTTTACTTCTTTGCGAAGCTCTTTCAAGCGTTCGGAGATAGCTGAAATTTTCATCTTTGCCGCCGACAGCCGTTCATCTGATATATCTACCTTTCGTATTTCATTTCGGAGATGTGTTCTGTCGGCGGTAAGGGTTTTGATTTCGTCCTCAACCGACCGCTTATATGAAAAGAGCTGCTCGTCCGTACCGATCTGGTGCTTGCCGAGCAGCGTTACCTGTTTGGTGAGTTCGTCCATCTTCATCAGATCGTCTTTCAGAAGATAATGAAGCCTCGCCGTATTCTGTTGTTTCTGATTGTGCTTCGGAAGGTAGCCGAGCCGATAGCAGTAGTAGAGATACAAGCCATACAGCCCGCCGACCTTTTGGATTTTATGTTCTCTTGTGGGCAGGCTGTACTGCCGGACAATATAGGTCTTTGGCTGGAACGGCTTGAACACGATATTATCCCGATTGGCAATAAGCCGTTCAAGGATTTTCTCTTTGGTGTATTCCTCGCCGAGCCGGTAAGTCCGTATCGGCTTTTCGCTGCCCTTGGGTGTAACCGTCGCATACTTGCGGTTGGGACTGAAATTCGAGTGATAGCCCATCACGCCCAGTTCATATTGGAACTGCCGCAGGTTACGGCTCATCGCAATCGCTTCGTCAATCGCTTTTTTGGCGTTGTTGTATCGGGTGGGCATACCCGCCTCGTCCTTCATCGTAAGATAGGCGGGCGATCTGTGCAGCTCCGGCTTCTCTACAATGGACAGCTTGTGTTCCAAGCAAATCTCGTCGGCGATATGGCGGAAGTAATACCAAGACTTTTCTTTGTCCTTCAGCCGCTTCCCATCGACAAAGGAAACGGAGTTGATGACAAAATGGCAGTGGAGATGTTTCGTGTTCAGGTGGGTAGTAACGACCACCTGAAACCGCTTGCCCCACATCTTCCTTGCAAACTCCATTCCGATCTGCTGCGCCTGTTCGGGCGTGACCTCGTTTTCCTTAAAGCTCAGATACCCGTGATATGCCTGAATCCCGTCCGTCTTGCCGAACTGTTCCTTGACGGTAATGAACTGGTCACGAGCCATCGCCACATTGCAGTTGATCCCGTCACAGAAAAACTCGTGTTCCGTTTTCTCCTCGTCCTTCGCATAGGCAAGCACATCTTTGAGCGCCTGATAATCTTCGGCAGAATATTCGGGGTTGGCGGTCTTTTCAGGATTGGTCGTATAGTCCAGTACCTGACCGAGCCGGACGCTTACCTTCCAAAGCTTTGTTACTGCCATTTCAGACCGCTTTTTTCAGGGCGCAGAAATTCACGCTCAATCGCCGCCTGAAACTTGTGCCACCTCAGCGCCTCGTTCTTCAGCATTTGCGAATCCACAAAGCCGAGGGCGTTCGCTTTAATGGCGAGCTGATTGATGTTGTTGCCGATAGCGGAAAGCTCCCGCATAGCGTCGTAAAACCTCTCGTCCGGTTTTTCTCTCGGCTCATAGCCACGAAGCAGCAGTCGAATCAGCGCCGCTTCGGTCAGACAGGCTTTCTTTGCTTTCTTCTTCAAGTCCTGTGCTTCCACCTTTGAAAACCAAAACTGTTTTTTGACTGTTCGTTTCACAGCTCCTCGTCCTCCTTTCGGGCATTAGAGCCGCCGTGGATTCGGTTGATCTGCATAAGGCACATTATCGTCACGCCGATAACGCCGCCGAGCAGGAAGCCTATCATAAAGAATAGAAATTCGTGCATAGTCAAAATCCTTTCCTGTATTGGGGTATTAGGGGCAGCCCCTAACGAGCTTTTACTGTTTTTACCCGATAGGAGTAAAAACAGTCTGCTCGCTAAGCTAACGCAGACCTGTCGGGCTGCCCCTGATCTTCTTGAAATTTATCGTTCTTTGTCCGCCCTGTCGGGCTTAAACGGCTCGATCTCAATCCCGTGTGCGGTTTCGTGGAATCGCTCAGGATACCGAAAAAGCCGTTTGTATTTTAGAACTTGGTCGCTCGATAAGCTGCTGTATTTCTCATCGCCGACATTGGAACGGGCAATAAAAAAGTCGCCGTGAATGATGTCGGCGACCTCTCTTGAATCTTCAATTAAGAAGCATTTTTCTATTTTCCAACCGTCCTTACCGCCCATTTCGTCCGCCATCAAGCCCTCCATTCTCAGGCACGGATCAACACCGTCCAGAGAAGCGCCGTAGATGGAATAACCGCCCATACGGGACTGGAACGCCTTGTTGTCCGAGCTTACTTCGTAAGTCCGTTCAAACTCGCTGTACGGTTTTTTGAAGGTATCGGCGGTAAAAATGATATGTGCGGTAAGGTGCTGCCTGTTGTTTTCCGCTTCCCGAAAAAGGGATTTCAGGTCGCTGTAACTCATCTGTGTGCGCTTCGGCGGCTGGTAGACCGCCCGATTCATCGGCAGCTTTTCCTGTTTCCCGTCACGGTTGCAGACGATAGCAGCGTCATCTTCAAAGGGCATATACTCGTCTAAACCGCCTCCGCCGACCAGCGCTTTCATCGCTTCATAGGTGTTCGGTATTTCTTTTATGACGGGAGATTTGCCGACCGGAACGAGCAGGACAGAGATTTTCTCCTGCTCGGCAAGCGATAGGAAGCGGTCGCTGACCTGCGTCTTTTCCGGCTCAAAATCAACCTTCTGAAAACCGAAGCTGTCGCAAAAGTGGAAGTAGCTTTTTCCCGTATTCCCGTCAATGATCTCCACCACATCGGATACGGACATTGACCGCCCTTTATAGCCTGCGGGGTGTTTAAGATTGAAAATCTCATAGAGTTTTTCCAGCGTGAAGCAGTTTACTTCTCCCTCGAACACCTTATCATAGAGGCTGCTGTCGATCTTTGAGCTGCCCTGAAATTTGGGCAGGCTCGCATAATTCATAAAGGCGACATTGTTGGCGTCACGCTTCATATTGATCTGATAAATTCGTACATTCAACGCTCATAGCTCCTTTCTTTGGATTTGTAGATTCCAAGCTGTATGCAGAGGTAATCGTTATAGTCCTTGCCTTTCTTCGGCGGCTCGTCAAAGACCTCGTACCGCTTTGGAAAGATGATTTGCAGCGCCTTAGCCGCTTTCCTTCCTGCGCTGTCGTTATCAAAATGGATATGAATTTGCCGGATATGCGGCTTTTCCTCAAGGTATCGCACAAGAGCGGCGGGGGTAGTGCTGTCCTCGATTTTCTCTTTCGGAAGGTAAACGCCCGCAAGGGAAACAAGGTTTTCCTGCCGCCAGTCCCTGCCGGACAGCTTGGAAAGCGTTGCGTAGGAAAGCAGGTCAATGGCACATTCAAAAAGGTGTACTTCGCTGCCTGCGCTGTCTGCTAACCGAAAAGAATAGTGCTTATCGCTGCCGGAGCAGTCGCCCAAAATGCGGCGGCTGTTGGTCGCCCGGAAAGCGGCGTATTTCGGTTTCTGCTTTTCATCAAAGCCGACGAAAACGATATTATGGTAAGGCAGGCTCTCAAAGATAACGCCTTTTTTGATACATTCGTCGGTAATGGCTGCGTCAATCCCTCTGCTAAACAGGTACTCCCTGATCTTATCGGTCGTTTTGCTTTTTTCGGGCAGTAAGAGAATTTTCGGCTTTTCTTCCTGCTTCGGTCTGACGGTCAGGGTAGGCATAACCGCCGCCTTTCCCATCAGGGTTTCGACCGCCTCCACAAAAGAAACGCCCTTGACTTTCACAAGATAGTCAAGGGCGTTATATCCGCCGATCCGCTGCGACCACCACATCCATTTGCCGTTTGAAATCTTTAAGCTGTCGTGGGTACGGGTAGTATAGTTGTTGCCTGCAATCCGCACCAGCTCGTGCGGCTCACAGTTTTGCAGATAGGTTAAAAGGTCGATCTGCCGAGCCTGTTCGACCACCTCCGGCGGGATATATGGCATATCAGATCTTCCCTTTCCTGAGAAGCTCTGCGACCTTCTCAATGGAATCTTCTATATCTTCAACATCGGCGTTCATCAGCCACTCGTCCCAAGACAGCTCCAAAACATTTTTCGTTTTCATAAGGGAACTTACCATTTCAGGCGGAAGCTCCGTATTCTCCACATAGTCGTACAGCTCGCACATAAAGGCAAACTGCTTATCGTTTGTGATGATTGTGACCTGCGGCTGACAAAGATACCGCTTCACATATCGGATCAATTCTCTTTCAAGCTGGCACTGCAACACCAGCATATCCGCACGGACGGTTTTTAATTTACACACCATTTTTCTCACCTGCTTTCTCTGTTTTTATCCCGTTTGAGTACATCGTTTGCCCTTGTTTCAATGGAATCCCGAATGGTATCCATATGCTCGACTTCTCTGTCCTTAAACTCCTTATAGACATCATCAAGCGGGCAGGGGGATCGGAGCAATGCCTTTGCCTGTTTCGGAGAAAGCTCCAGTTCCTCCATACACATCACAATGTCCTCTCTCATCGTATACTCGTAGGTATGATTCAGAATTTCCTCCGGCGGCTGTGAAAGCAGCCAGTCCCTGTACTTATCCTGCTCGGCTTTCATCTTGTCGTAGAGCAGAGCGTTATAGTCTGTTTCGCCCATAGCGAACACCTCCTTAAACAAAAAATATAGCCGCCTGATTTCATTAAAAACCAAGCGGCTATGTAAAGGTATTTGTTATTTGATAATGCCTTGCTATACTTGTTTGACGAACGCAATACAAATTTTACTTTAAACCATATCTTTTTACCAGCTTATTCATTTCATCATCTTTAAACGATTCTATCCGTTCCCGTAATGTCACAGTTCCTTCCATTTTATCTAAATCTAATCCGTGCTGTAGCATCATCTCAAGAATCGCATTGTTCTTCTCATTGATTGTTCCTATTGCGCTCAAAATAGGAGAAAATCCTCTTTCATCATTGATGTTTGGGTTAGCGCCTGCTTCCAATAATACTTCTATTGCTTCTAAGTAGTGACTTTGACAAGCCCTATGAAGATATGAGAACCCTTTGCTATCCTGAAAATTGGGATTATCGACCGTTTTGAGCTTTTCCAGTAAATCATCCGATTTCTCAACACCCAGTCTGAAAAATATTTCATCTCTATTAAACATATTTGGATACATTTTCCTATGTCCTCTACATTTCAAAATTCAATTTGTTTTTTAGTTATTATATCACAGCTATATGAAGATTTCCACCTTGCCGTGATATGTAAAGGCGGTATGAGACTGCTCCCATACCGCTAAAGGGTTATCTCTCGTAGGCTTTTTCTTTTGAAACGGGTACACTGTCGCCCTCATCCGGCGCACCATCTACAAGCTCATTTTCCCGCTTGTCTACATTAAGCAAGCCGTTTAAGACACCCAGCCGATTTGTTTTTTCGGTCAGTTCTTCTTCCTTGTCAAACGGTTTATCGACCTCTGCTTTCGCAGTAGCAAATTGCTGTTCAAGGGTTGTAAGCTCCTGTTTTTTTGCCTCCAGCCGTTCAGGGATTTTCTCAATAGCATTGTCGATTCGGGTAATATTGCCGATAGCGTCTGTACCTAAAGAGATGGAACGGGAAAGGCTGCCCTTGATTTTTATCTGATAGGCTTTCTCAAAGGTGTCAAAGGAAAGTTCCAAATCAAAGCCTCTGTACTTGCCGAGAGGGACGGGATCAGGCGAGGTCATCTCCTTGCAGGCGTCAATGATTTTCTGTCCGCCTTCCGCTTTTTCGGAATAAGAAACACCCTTAACCTCAATCCCTACAAAGGTATCGTCAAGAGGCTTTGGGTGTTCTTCTGCAAGCGATCTATCCTTTTCCAGTCCCGCAATCGTCTCTTTTATCCGGGCGATTGTTGTCGGGTAATATTTGATGATCTTGTCCTCCAGCTCATATTTTTCGGAGAGATAATTGGACTTCAAAAGGCGCAGCTTCTGCACCTGAATATCCAAGTCCATTTTCTCCTTGATGTGCGGATTATCCGCCGCAAGCATTTTGATCTCCGCATAGGAAAGGGCGGTAGCGTCCACATCTTCACAGGAACGCACGGGCGATTTGCTCGTCATAATCTGACTTGCGAACTTCTGCTTGCCCTCAACGAGCTGCCAGCAGTATGCGTCAAAAGTGCCTTCCGTAACATATCGGTACAGACCGACCTTCGGGTTTTCGTTGCCCTGCCGCACTGTCCGTCCGGCTCTTTGCTCCAGATCGGCAGGTCGCCACGGGCAGTCAAGGTCGTGGGAAGCAATAATTTTGTTCTGCACATTCGTCCCCGCACCCATTTTCTGCGTACTGCCCATCAGGATTCGCACTTCGCCACGGCGCACCTTTTTGAACAGCTCCTGCTTTTTCGTCTCAGTATCCGCCTCGTGGATAAACTTGATTTCCGATTCGGGAATACCACGCTCGATCAGCTTCTGCCGTATGTCCGTATAGACGGAAAATTCGCCTGCGCCCTTTGGAGTGGAGAGGTCGCAAAAGAGAAGCTGCGTCAGCTTTTTATCGCTGTTTTCCTCCCATATACGGAACACCTCGTTCACGCAGGCGTTGACTTTACTGCCTTCTTCATCGGGCAGCATTGGATTCATCATTCGTTGGTCAAGGGCGAGCTTGCGCCCGTCGTTTGTAACTTTGAGCATATTGTCCACGCTGGAATCCACATTGCCGCCCCTTATCTTTTCGGCTCGTTCGCCAAGAGAGGCGACCATATCTTTTTGCACCTGCGACGGCTTCACGGCGATATTGTGATACTCCACTTCCGGTACGGGAAGATCGAGCATATCCGCCGTTTTGATGTCCGCCACCTGCTTGAACATCGCCATCAATTCGGGCAGGTTATTGAATTTCGCAAAGCGTGTTTTCGCTCTGTATCCTGTTCCTTCGGGTGTAAGCTCGACCGCCGTGACCGTCTCGCCGAACATCGACGCCCAAGCGTCAAAGTGCTGCAAATCGTGGTCTTGCAGCGTTCTGTACTGTAAATACCGCTGGATCGTATAAAGTTCTACCATTGAGTTAGAGATCGGCGTACCCGTTGCAAATACAACACCACGCCCTCCGGTAATCTCGTCCAAGTAGCGGCACTTCATAAAAAGGTCGGAAGATTTCTGCGCCTCTGTCTGAGCGATACCGCCCACATTCCGCATTTTTGTGTAAAGATACAGATTCTTGTAATAATGACTTTCATCTATGAAAAGCCTGTCTATACCGAGTTCTTCAAAGGTTACGACATCATCCTTTCTTGATTGATCGTTTAATTTTTCCAGCTTCGTTTGCAGGGATTTTTTCGTCTTTTCAAGCTGCTTGACGGAAAACCTGTCGCCACGGTTTCTCTTTATATCCGCAATCCCTTCGATAATATCACTAAGTTGCTGTTCTAAAACAGTCCTCTGCCTTTCAATGCTTATCGGGATTTTTTCAAACTGCGAGTGACCGATAATCACAGCGTCATAATCGCCTGTGGCAATCCTGCCGCAGAAGCGTTTTCGGTTTTTCATCTCAAAGTCTTTCTTCGTAGCAACCAAAATATTTGCCGCCGGATAGAGCTGCAAGAACTCCGCCGCCCACTGCTCCGTCAAATGATTCGGCACGACAAAGAGGGATTTATTGCAAAGTCCAAGCCGCTTGGACTCCATAGCGGCGGCAGTCATTTCAAAGGTCTTGCCCGCACCCACAGCGTGTGCCAATAAGGTATTCCCGCCGTAAAGGATATGAGCGACCGCATTTTTCTGATGTTCCCGCAGCTCGATTTCCGGATTCATACCACTGAAAGTGATATGGCTTCCATCATACTCACGGGGACGGATGGAATTGAACTTGTCGTTATAAAGTCTTACCAGCTTTTCCCGTCTTGCGGGATCACGCCATACCCAATCCTGAAAGCCCTGCTTGATCAGCTCCTGCTTCGACTGGGCGATAGCGGTTTCCTTTTTATTGAGTACAGCTTTCTTTTTCCCTTCATCATCTTCGATATAGTCAAAGACACGCACATCTTTCATATTGAGCGTATCTTCAATGATCTTGTAGGCGTTTACCCGTTTTGTGCCGTAGGTGTTGTAGGCTTTCAGGTTTCCACGGTCATAGGATTTTCCCTCCACATTCCATTCGCCCGTCAGCTTTGAATAGTGAATTTTGATGTTCCATCTCGCATAAACGGGCGTATCTAAAAACTCGTACATAAACTGCTGTGCGATTTCTTCCGGCAGCCAAGTCGTGCCGAGCTGCACGAAAATCTCGCTGGCAGTCAGGTCTTTCGGCTGTACCTTTTCGAGCGCCTCTACATTGATTTTGTAATCTTCGGGGTAGACTTCGGCGGATTTTTTCGCCCAAGCGAGCTTTTCCCGTACATTGCCGGAAAGATATTCGTCCGCCATCAGGTACTTTCGCTCGGTGCTGTTTCCGTAGCCGTACATCGGGTTTAGGAAGATAACGCCCTTCAATTCCTCATAGATTTCCTGCTCGGTCTTGCCCGTAAGGGAACACATATATTCCATATCCACACAGGCTTTTTCGCCCATAGATACGGCAAGCGCTTCGCTGACGGTATCCACCGAGGTAACGGATGTGTGTGGCTTGATCGTCCGCTTCGTGAACATATCCGCCTTGCGCTCCAGTTCTCCATTTTCGTCCAGCACCTCCAGTGCGGAAAGCAGGGCAAAGGAACTGTCCTGCGAAAAGGCGGACACATTCGCACGGGAATTGATCGGTCCGTACTTATTGGAAAAAGTATCGTAAAGCGCATTTAGCTTCTGCTGTTCCTTTTCGACTTCATAATCTGGATAGTCGGCAGTCTGCATTTCAATCAGGCTGCGAACACTGTCCCTTATGGCAATCATACCTTTAATCCGGTTTTCAGCCGTTGCCGAACATTCAACCGGAGTCATTCGGGAATTTTCACGGTAATAGATTTTATTGTCCACAACCGTATAGGAAAAGTTGCGTACTTCGGGATCGGCGGGAATGGAGTTATCTTCTTCGGTCAGTTCCTCGTCCACTTCGTAATCCGTGATCTCTGCGTGGATATTGGAAATAGCTTCGTTCAAAAGCTCGGCGAGGTCGGCGTTTTCATAAGGGACAACGGTATCTTCGTCGCCGAATCTGCCGGACACGGTTTTCCATTCGCCCAATACCATTTCAGGGTGATCGACGAAGTAGGTGTTCATCTTTACGCCGTTTTCATCGGTGTTTAGGTGTACCCATTCCGGTTCAAGGTCAATAAGTCTGTCACGCTTCTGTAAGATCAAAATATCCGAGACAACCTCTGTTCCGGCATTGCCCTTAAAGGTGTTATTGGGCAGTCGGATTGCGCCGAGAAGATCCGCTCGCTGTGCAATATACTTTCGCACAGCAGGACTCTCTTTATCCATTGTGCCTTTGCTCGTAATGAGCGCCATTACGCCGCCCGGTCTGAGCTTGTCTAAGGACTTCGCAAAAAAGTAGTCGTGGATTAAAAAATTATGCTTGTTATACCTCCTGTCATTCACTCGAATATCGCCGAAAGGCACATTCCCGATCACAGCGTCAAAGAAGCTGTCGGGGATATTTGCTTCCTCAAACGACTGCGCCGCTATTGAGGTTTTCTGATAAAGCTGCTGTGCAATTCCCGCTGAAATCTTATCAATCTCAACGCCGTAGATTTTGCTGTCCTTCATAGACTGGGGCAGCATACCGATAAAGTTGCCGATTCCGCAGGAAGGCTCTAAGATATTGCCCTCCCGAAAGCCCATCTGCTCCATTGCCTTGTAGATTGAGGAAATGACAACGGGTGGGGTATAGAAGGCGGTCAGGGTGCTTGCCCTTGCGCTTTCGTATTCGTCTGGAGAAAGGGCGGTGTAAAGTTCAATAAACTCATTTGCCCACGAGGAATTGTTCTCGTCAAAGGCTTCGGGGATACCGCCCCAACCGACATACTGCGAAAGGATTTCCTGTTCTTCGGGCGTTGCAAAGCGGTTGTCAAACTCGCATTCCTTCAGCACATTGATTGCTGCCATATTTCTGCGGAAGCGTTCTTTTTTACCTACCTCCGGCACTTCGTGGGAAGCGAGGTCAAAGGTATGCCGTTCGGACAATGGGATTTCAGGGTGCAGATCAAAGGTCTGTACCCGTGAGCGCTTCGGCTGGCTGAAAGCCGGCGTGAATGGCTCGGCTTCTTTCTGCTCAGGCTGTTCGACAGATATGTTCTGCTTTGCCCGTTCCACATAAAGCCATTCGGCAGTTTCCTTTTCGGAAACAGATTTCTTGACCTGTTCCAAGTAGTCGTTTGCCTGCCACTCGCTCTTAAACTCCTCGCTGACGCCTTCATCGTCGATATAGATTGCTTCCGTCAAATCGTCCCAAATGGCATAGCCCTCATCGGTTTCAATGACGAAAAATCTCTCGTCGGGCGGGAGCGTATTTTCTGCCGCAATCTGCTCCGCCTGCCTGAGCATTTCATCTGCCCTGTCCTTTGCAAGATAGGGAGAATCAATGATTTCTATGCCCTGCGGCGGCGGATCAAGCTCGCTGATAAAATCCTGCGGTATGGTGTTCCCATCTTTGTCCTTATAGAAAACGACAGTAAAAGGAACACCGTAGTAATTTTCTTCCTTTATATCCTTTTCAAACTGATAGGGGCTGGTGTATTCAACGCTTTCCCGCACCGTCCCGTCCGTGTGCAGATAGTCGATCCTGCCGACCGGCTGCGACTGCACCGGATCTTCCTTATTGGTCGATACGATGTTTCGGGTGCTGCGCTCTCCGCTTTCCAAAGAGCAGACCGCCACATCAAAGCCACGGTCAAGCAGCATATTGACATAGGTTTCCAAGCGGTTTGCCGGAAAGCCGCACATCTGTGTTCGCTGATTGCCGCCGATGGAACGGGAAGCAAGATTTAGTTCCAGCGCTTCGCTTACAGTCTGTGCGTCCGCACCGTAGGCTTCAAAGAAATCGCCCATCTGATACAGCACAAGGCTGTCAGGGTTATTTTCCTTGATTTCACTGTACTCACGGTAAGCGTCCGTAAAGCTGCTGCGCTCGTTCTGCTGAACAAGGCGCATAAAGCTGTCCTTGCGTTCCAAACGAGGCTGCGGATTTTGTATAGAGCGATCCATCAGCTCAACATTCCAATCGTCTACCCGTGTGATTTCAAAAGGCTTTCCTTCCAAATACACTCTGTCGCCGACTTTATGAGCGGCAGAGAATAACGCTTTTTGCTGTTCCCGTGCCGCTGCCTGCTCAATCCTTGACACTACATCTTCGGGCAGTCCGTCCACATAGTAGTGAATTTCACCTTCATCGCTGATATGGGCAATCGTTTGGTAATCGCCGCTTTCCTCAACAGCTCTGTTCCAGACGGTAAGACCGTTACCAAGATAGCCCATACCAATGTCAAAGGCAGGCGCTTCATCTGTTTTTTCTTCGGACGGTAACTCCTTAACCTTCAGGTGATCGTTCATTGGGTTTTCCCGCACCTTGCGGTCGAACTCTGCTCTGTCCATCTCCTTTTGGAATAATGGAAATTGGACATCGTGAAATACAACACGCTCATCGTTAAAGGAAAGGATTTCATATTCGTCTGCGCCCATATATACCGTATCACCGAGATGATAGGCATACGCTGAATTTTCAAGAGTTTCAGATTGTTCGATTGACAAAATCGGATTAAAGTTTCCGGTGTATTCAAATAACTCATTTTCGCCCGGAATATATAGTCTGCCGTTTTCTACGCATTTGAAAATATCTGCTGATGAGCTATTTGCAGCATTATAAAATTCTTCGTAAGAATATGGGTGAGTAGCCCCTTCATAAGCCGACATTCCAAGAGTATTGTTGGAAATAGTTTCATTACTAATCTCTTTTAGCGTCCTTCCGGCAGAGAGTATTCCTGTTGGCTCAAAGTGATAACCGTTGTACTCAAAAGATTTGGAAACAGCCGTATTGTTTTCGGATGGCGCAGATGAGAGGATTTCACGGTTTCTCTGTTCTTCGGTAAGTTCAGCCCGGCGCTCCTCCTGCTTTTCGAGCCACTGCGGATAAATCTCTTTTTCTTTCGGGTTGAGATAACGGTCAAGGCGTATCAATTCTTTGATTCGCTTTTCTACCTGATTCCAATTCAGCCTGATATGAGGCTTATCATCACCGATACCCTTTGAAATCAAAATACCTTTTCCGTCGTGCTGCTCGTCAATCCCTGTACCTGTAATTACAGGATAGGAGCCGCCCCAACCATATTCGTCCTTTAGGAAATCGACATTTTCCTTTGCCGACAAACTTTTTTCAAACTGTTCAAAGATACGGAACTTTCCCTCAGATACGCCGCTTCCACGAGTGAGAACAGCGTCAATGATTTCCTGTGAAAAAGAAAAAGCAGAGGTTTTTTCCTCTGCCTGCGTTTCCATAAAGTTCAGTTGTCCATCTACCGACGGAAGCGGCTTCATTGTATCCTGTAATTCACCGAGAAGCCGCATTGCTTCAAAGTGCTGTGCGATCACACCCCAATCATAGAAACTCTGTTTTGTACGGGACAGGTAACTGCCTTCCCAAAGCTGAAGCACATTCTGCCAAGTTTTGTACCCGACTCGCCGCCCGTCGCTCAAAATTACTTCAGTATAATCATTGTTGAAAATACCTTTGATATATTCGGTGCGGACGGCGTTATCGGGATTGCTTTCATAGAAAGCACAAATTTCGTCCTTTGAGGCTTTCAAGTGGGGCGTTATGCCGAGGATTTCACGAATTGTATCATCTCTGCCAAAAAACGGTAGACTGGTATCTTCGTGTCTCCTGTCATAATAGTCTAAGCGAAGATTACTTCCGCTTTCACGATCTCCTGTACTCTGTTCCTCAAGTTGTTCATTCCCTGTACCCACTTCATCATATCCGCCGCTTTCAGGCTCTCTGTCAAGCCCTCCTGCGCTGCCATCTGCTTCATCAGGGTTTCTTCCAGTTTCATCGCCGTCTGTTCTACCTCCGCCAAATGCTCCGTCAGGGTACAGCTCGTCAGAAGATTGTAATACCGGATTTTGTGGTGTTCCTTGAGAAACTTCCGTCTCATCTGAGCGTATCTGCCTAAAATCCCCTCCGGCTGTTCCGGCATTGTTAAGTTCGGCAGGCTGTAATCGCCCTGCATTGTGTATGTGATTTCGCTCATTATCAAAACTCCTTTCGCTTGTCTTTTCAGCCTTATTGTAATCGGGTTTTCCTCTATCCGCAATTATGCGATTTTTTCTGTCGAGGGCAAGAATGGTGCGGGAGATTTCTCCAAGTCCCATTTCCGCAATATCACTCGTCGCAATACCGAGGGCATTAAAGGCTTCCGGCGTATTGAAATTCGTAATAACGGAGAAATCCTCCGATTCAAAATATGGCTCGGTATCTATCCCAAGCCTTGTCATCATCATATATGCCACGCTGTTTGTTACTGCTTTCCTATACATAGAGGTAATCATATCCTCGGAAAGACCGTAGAGGAAGCTGTCATCAGCGGCATACATCAGATCGCTCAAATAGTCAGGGATATTATCCTCCACGGCGTTTTTAGCAGCGCTCATCACTGCGTCCGCAAGGCTGTCCTTATTTTCCAGCTCGCCGAAAGTGTTTTCAAGGGATTCAATTACATCGTCCGTATATTCCGGCTTCATATCCCAAATCGGAACGGGGCGGGAATAGCGGCTTTCGTGGGTATCGGAAATATCAAAATAATGGATTAAGCGCTGTCTGCTTCGGTCAGCGTCCTCAAAGACAGCGATACCTTTTGCGCCACGGTTTACCCAACGCCCGAATTTATCATTCCAACGCTCAATTTCCAAAACCGCCGTTGCGTCCGGTCTTTGAGCGTAAATAAGAAGCTGCTCATCACAGCGCAATCTGTAATTTCGGCAGGCACATCGTAAAAAGGCTTGCCAGTTCTGCACATCAGAAACAACAGCGTGTGCGGTACGGCGGTACATTTCAGAAATCAGGTCGTACTTTCGTGCCATCGGTTATACTCCTCCTATCTTTCATAGTCTTTTTGTTTCGGCTTTACTGGAATACCGTTTTTGTCATAGCTTTTCGGATCGGCGGCAGGTGTGCCCCAACCAAACATTGAGCCTGCTTTCATTGCCTCCACCTGAGCTTTCGTCAAGCCGAGCTTTTCGTTCATTTCGTTTACAAGGGCGTTTGTTTCACTTGGTTTACCGCCCTGAATATCCGTGCGGTAAAATCCGCTTTCGCCCTTTTTGACAATGCCGACGCAATTTTCCGTTTGCACGAATACATAGCATTGCTCAGGCAAAGAGGAACGAAGGGGGATCACAGTGTTCCCGTTCTGTTCCATTCGCTCGGCAAACTCACAGATGTGATAAAGATTGCTGCCAACCTCCAAATAGTTTTCATTGATATATCGGCAGGTACGGTCAAGCTGTTCACCGTCGCTTAAAGCAATGCGGATTTTATCTCCATCGGGAATTATGAATTTTTCCTTATAATCCGGCGTGATAAAGCGGATTCCACGGCTTGCTTTTTCCATATGGCGGTCAAGCCATTCCCGCACATAACAGTAGCAATAGAAGTTATAGTCTCCACGGGTAGGGTTACAGCGTATCAGGAAAGCATACTTTTCTGTATCAGCACGGAATCCATACTCGGTGGTGTAACTGCCTTCAAAAGCGCTGTCCGGACGACTTTTCGCATACTGTGACATATCGGTGCGGCTTTTTAACAGCCCGTATTCTTCAGAGCGCAGAGCATTGATAACCTCGTCCAGCTCGTTTTTGAACTGGTCTGTTTTCAAATCACGCCTGTGGTCAAACCAAGAGGTAAAAAACTCATTGCCGCCTGAGCCAAAATCGCCTCGCAAATGCCCTATGCAACCTGTCTGTCCCTCTATCTGTGTGCTTTGTGCGTAAGTGTATTTGCATTCTGCTTCCGTAAGGGGATTGATAACAAAATCCATCAGCGTTCGCTCCTTTCTCTGACTTTTCGTAATTCCAAAAGCGACTCATTGGCAAAGTATTCTCTTCGTCGAATCATTCTACCCGTTCGCCGTGCCACTTCGTTCCATCCAATACACTCCAAATGGATATTATCATTCCTGTCCCTAAACATAAATTGAAGTCCGGCGTTGTTATATACAATTTTGAATGGTTTATATGGCGTGTGATCATCAGCTGGCAAGCTAACTGGATTATATCCATTGGGTGCAAACAGTGCGTTTAACTTTTCTCCAAATTCCTTCTGTGACAAAGGTTGTGACTTATAAAGCTCGCATATCCTTTCCTTGCAACCCGCAATAGGATTTCCAGAAACATCTAAAATGCCAATGCGGATTATTTCGTCAATGAGTAATTCACGATTCTCACCACAGTTAGCATATTTAATTTTTTCGTTAGTAACATCAGAAAGCATACTTACCTCTCTTTCTCGGCTGCTGTTCTTTGTTTCGGTATGTGGAAACCATAGACTGCCGCAATTTCATCTCCAAGCCGTTTTGTCACCTTCGTTATATCTGCCCGTGTAGCTTTTCCAAAATAGATTTTTTCCTGCAATCGTTCAATCTGTTCCGGCGAAACAGTATCCTTAAACACACGGTACAAATAGTGATTTGTCCCATCGTGATGAACAGCGTCGGCACGAAGATCGCCGTACTTATCCACATACCATTCAGTCATATCCGTATCGGAATACAGGCAGTCCTTGATGTTGCCGGAATCAATCATTTTATAGCCCATCACTCTGCCGTTCCATCTGCCGATGTCGCCGATAACGATAATCGGCTGAGAAAGCTGGACATTGAGATTTTCCCGTTCATCGGAAAGATACTCGCCATTGGTTTCAACCATATATTCATACAGCTTATGTTCGTCGTTTGGATCTCCGTCAATTTCATTGATTTCAAGGAAATCCTTATAATTGTCACGCCAATCATCAGGGTTGAGATTTATATCGCTCCAGATAATATGCTTATCCGTCGCTCTGTTCTGACTGCTGCTCATCATCAGCACCTCCCAAATAGGAAAAGAGCCTGTTTTTTGCAATCTGCTCCTGAAGCTCTGTAATAACCGTCATATCGGAAACGGAAATATCGGGGATTTTCAAAATACTTTGCAGGCTCAGCGCCTTCAAGTCCTTTTCAGTTTTGCAGCCGGAATCGTAAAGTTTTGCAAGCACCTTTACTTTCTGCTGCAAAGCGGTATTTGTACTTTTTTTCGCTGCCATTTCTTTTACCTCCTGTCTTAGCTCTTAGCGTAGTCGGAATAGACACGCTGCATTTTATGCCTTGCTCTGCGCACTTCGGGGGAACAGCCAAGTTCAGGGTATTTTGCCTGAATTTTTTGTCGTGTCCTTCGGATACTCTCAAAACAAGGGATACCGTAAGCCTTGTAATTGCTCATCACATCTTCAAAGCTGAAATCTGCGATACCGTAAGTATCATAGATACACGCTTTGCTTATGAGCAGATATAGCTTCATATCATCGTTTCGTGCTTCGGGGTGTTCCTTTAAAACCGCAAGCACCCTGTTTTCCACAGTTTCAAGTTTTTTCATCTAAGCCTCCTAAATATAGAAAAAGGGGCGGAGTTTTTAAGCCCCGCCCCCGCAGAAATTCTTACTTTTTCTTTCTGTTACGGATTTGCAAAAAGATAAAGCCGCCTACGATAAAGGCGACCAAAGCAATTCCGATGATCGCTTTCAGTTCCATCAGTTATCCTCCTTCTTCTTTTTCTTAAAACCGATGATTCCGCAAGTCACAATGCCTGCTACCGATACGCCCGCAAGAGTAAGCCAAAGACCGAGCTTGCTGTTATCTCCGGTTTTCGGTGTATCTCTCAGCTCATTGTGCATTTCTACAACTGTGGTAGAGCCTGTCTGCACCGCAGCTTCTTTATCGGCTGGCAGGATATACATAGCGGAAACAGAATTATTTACTTCGGAAATCTTGTACTCGCCGATACGCAGTCCTTCAATGAAGATTTCACCCTTTTCGTCTGTTTCAAGGGTGAAATCATAGCCGTTTGCTCCGGTAATGCGGAAAGCGAAACCTTCCACCTTTCCGTCAGATGATGTTTTCACGATTTTCAGATTTCCACGCATAGGCTCGTTTGCAAAGCCTCTGCCCTCTGTGTTTTCCACCTGATAGGTCTTTCCGTCCGTGTCGATAAATACCTCGTACACGCCCTCGTCAAGAGTGAAGCCCTCCGGCGCTTTGCTTTCTTTCACAAAATAGCGTCCGTAAAGCAGATCGTTCATTTCATACTGCCCGATTTCCTTTTCGGTCAGCGTGCCAAGCAGTTCGTCCTCGCTGTCCAGCTCGCCGTTGTCGTTGGAGTCCTTATAGACCTCAAACACAGCGCCCGTCAGCTTTGTATCGGTATATTCAGCGTCCACTTTCGTAAGAGCGATATTGCCACGCACCAGCTTATTGACGATTTCAATCTCGACGACCTGCTCATTCTCTGAGATGTTCACATCGTAAACCGTTTCATCAAGGACAAATCCGGTCGGCTGCTTGATCTCACGGATATACCAGCTTCCGTAAGGCAAATTCTCAAAAGTGAAGCTGCCATCGTCGCCGGATACGGCGGTCATCAGGGCGTTTTCTTCGGTAAATTCAACATCATCGCTCTTAAACAGACCAATGAGCGCACCGCCGAGTCCCTTGTCGTTCTCGTCCACCTTTTTACCGGAAACCGAGCCGTAGATCAGCCTGTTTTCCATCGGCTCTCCGTCATTGACTGCAATCACAACCGTTGCGGCTTCCTGTCCCGCATACTCAAATACAACAGGATATTTTTCGCCGCTGAGCTGATAAAGCTCGTCTGTCGCCAGCTCTTTTACATAATAGCTGCCCAAAGGCAGGTCAGTCCCCACGGTCGCTCTGCCGTTTTCATCAAGCGTGATGATTTCAAGCAGACCGTCTTTCGGAATGGAAGTGCCGCTTGCGGACACAAGCTCCTCATCGGCGAACAAGCCGAAGCTGATATTTTTGATTTCTCCGTTATTGCCGATACCAAACAGTTCGTTTGTCTCCAGCGATTTTTCAAGGCTTACCTCAACCTTCTGCCGTTCATTGACAAAGGAAGTCGCCGTTTCGGTCACGGCTACATCCTGTCCGGCGTAAATGAGTTCTACGGTATGGACTTCACTGCTCAGCACCATTCCATAGCCTGCCTTGACCTCCTTTACCTCATATTTTCCGAGGTAGAGTTCCTTGCTTTTTGCAAAGCCGGTTTCATCGGTCGTAACCGTATCGACCAGCTCGCCCTTGCTGTACCTCAGCGTACCGTCAGGCGTTACCACATCTTCGGCGGCACGGATTTCATAAACGGTATCCGGCAGTCCCTGTGTTTCATAAACCGGCTGATAGATAACGGGAAGCTCCTGCCCGTTTTCATCTGTTCCGCCGCTTACCGAAACGCCGAAGAATACCTCGCCCGTCTTTTCAATGCTGATTGTGCCTTTCTGCGGCACATTGGTCTTTTCAACTTTTATCACTGTTATCCCGCTTTCCTCAGAAGAATTATCTTCTGTGACATCAAAATAGACGGGCGTAGAATCAAGGACATATCCATAAGGACTCTGTACCTCAACGATAGAGTAGCCCTGACCGTATGGCAGTTTTTCCGGCGTTACGAGCGAGCCGTTAGCGTCGGTATAGAAAGTGTCAACGGTTGTCGGGGTAGGATAGGTAAACTCCATCGTGATGAGATTGCCGGACGGATCGTAAATCTGGAATCCTGCACCCGCATAGGGAATGGTCTTGCCCGTTTCTGCGTCCACCTTGACTACTTGGATATAGCTTTCAAAATTGCTGTTGTTAATCAGATAGCGGTAAGTCTGGGCGTCCTTTGCGATGAACACATCAAAATCATCCATCAGCTCCCTGCCTTCCCAGCCGGATACCTGATGGACGGTATATGTGCCGTAAGGCATATCCTTTGTCTGTGCAAAGCCGTTCTCATCGCAGATGAGCGTATCACGCTCGGATTCCTTTGCGTTTTCAAAAGAGCCTGCGGACTTGAGATACACTTCAAAAACTGCGCCTTCTTCGGGCGTTTCAATCTGTGTTTCGCCATCGTCCGTATGTTTGATAATGGCGATATTGCCCTTGATGACCTGTTCGTTTACATCATTTGCGGTCTGGTTATGCTCAATGGTATAAAGCTCCGGCTCTGCGCCGACCTTGTGGACGGTCGGATCGAGCAAATAGCCCTCGCTCGGCTCCAGTTCCTTAATCGTCCAGTCCGCACCGCAGATATATTCTTTTGTGGTAAACTGACCGTTTTCATCGGTATAGTATTCGTCAATGAGCTGTTCGCCCTTGAAAATCCCGTATTTTGCGCCTGCAAGCGAGGCATTGCCCTGAGCCGTTCCCGTCTCAGCGTCGCTTTTTGTGACGGTAACGGTAAACTTCTTCAGGATATTTGTGAAATTGCGGGTAGTGACCTCATTCCACTTGACGGGTGCGGTCTGATCTGCGGGAATGACATAACGGATTGCGGTATCCACTTCCTCAATGGTGTACGGCGTTGTGCCGCTGATCAGCACATCTTCAAAGGTCGCCACACCGTTTTTATCCGTAACCGCATACTCGTCCACGGCAATGCCGGAGAGCGATGTGCCGTAAAGATGGAAGGTCACGCCCTCATTGAAGTTATCCTCCGAAGATTTGATGACCTCAATATCGCCACGCTTCAGCGTGTTGTTGAAGTTGACGGTCGCAACCTGCCCCGCAACTACGGTTACTCTGCGGGACTCCTGCGGCTCGTATCTGTCATATTCCTGCTCGGTTACGGTATATACTCCGGGCATTAGGTTATCGACCTGAATCTGACCGCCGTTTTCTGTCTTAACGGTTTTATCAATGCCGTTGCCCTGAATACGGAAGGAGATACCATCAACTTTTCCGTCCTCGCTGGTTTTGACGATCTTCGCCGAGCCGTAGGAAACCTTTAATTTAAGAAATCCCTTAACCGGATCATTGACCGTCTGAGCGTAGGTTACGGTATCCTGCACACCGCCGTTTGGTCCATAGATACCGTCCGTCCAAGTGATAACGCCTTTTCTCTGCGCCGTTTTCTCTGCGGTAATCGTCAGCTCGTCGCTCGGCGCTTTCTCGGCAGTAATCGTCAGCTTGTTTCCGCTTACGGAGAACTGAACGCCCGAATCATTGGACGAAAACTTATATCCCGAAAGGACATTGTTGCTGTCCGTCAGCGTAACCGTGTACTTAGAGCCATCCCATTCAAGCTCGATTTCCTGTGCGCTCCCCGGCGTTTTGGTAAGGAAGCTCGGCAGCTTGGAGTGTTTCTGCACACTTGCCGCCATTGAGTTGTAGTAGCTCATAATCTTATCATAAAGCGGGTGGCTACGGCTGATCTGATCCAAAACAGCGTCCCTACCGCCTGTGCTGACCTTGTTAAAGTTTTCATCACGCTCGCCGATGACGGTTTCCCAAATGAGAAGCTGTGTAGCGACTGCGTGAGCCAGCTTATCGCCGCCCTCGTTCTGAGAACGCCACGAGGTTGAGATGGTTCCCGTATAGCCGTACTGGAAGATACGACCGATGAACAGCTTAATATCGTCAGGAGAAATGGTGCTGTTATAGGACGAAGGGTAGTTGTCCCAAAAATTCTCGCCCTTTTTGGTAAAGCTGTCTCCGGTCTGCTGCGGGACGCCAATCTCAATGCAGTAGCAGATATTTCCCGTATATGATCCCATCGCACGGACGGTTGTATAACGGGAATTGCCTGTTTTCCAGCCGTTCATAAAGGTAAGGCTTCCGTGTCCCCATTCGGCGTTGTAATTCGAGTCCCCGTCACGGGGGAACGAGATAAGGTACACATCGTCCGTTTCCTCTGCGGCGTAGGCGGTCGTACCCATTCCCACAAGGGAAGTCACGCACATCAGCGCCGCAAGAAACAGCGACATAATGCGCTTTGGTTTCTTAATTTTCATCTGAAATCCTCCTTGAAATGAAAAAACGCACCGTTTTTTCGGTGCGTCCTCAAAATGGAATATTTAATTTAAGCGTAGCCGATATAGATGTCGTAGATTCCGTCAGAGACTTCCTCCGCCCAAATCCATACGGCTGTGATTTCTTCGTCAGCCTTGTACCGATCCAAGCGGCTGTGAATATCCCTTTCAAGATATTTGCAGTGCGCTCCGGCACGGATCGGATTATCCCAACAGTAAACCGCCTCGCTGTCTAACAGAAGCCCCACGCTCTGAGCGTAGCCTTTTGCAAAGGAAATCCAGTAGTTAATGTCAAAGTCGGTTTCGCTCGGTGCTTCTTCCGTTTCAGGCGGCGCAGGCGTTTCGCTTTCTTTTGGTATATCCGGCTGCGGTGTGGATACGGAATGTTCGGTCTTATCCGCTTTATCGGGTTGTTCGGCGGGCTGTGCCGCCTGCCCGGTTTCAGAAGCAGTCTGCGGCTGTTCGGAGCTGACCGTATCCGTTTCCGTTGTTTCTTCCTGCTTTTCCGGCTTTACTTCCTGAACGGCTTCAGGCGTTGTTTCAACCTCCTTGCTTTCCTTTCCCGCAGGCGCTTCGGATTCAGAGGTGCTTTGAACACTCTCCGAAAAAGAAAACGGCTGCGGCTTATCTTCATTCGGCGGGGCATTGTTGCAGCCTGCAAGCACGATCAGCAAAAGAGCCGTAAAAAAAGCAATTTTTGTTGTTTTCATTGCGCTTCACTCCTTTTCTGCCGCCATTGTAATGCGAAACAGCGTTGCAGGCAAAGGTGTGAAACAAAGGTTAATCTTACATCATAGGGCATACCTCCTGTGCTTTGGAATGGTGCGTTTTCCTGAGATAGATTGAGTTAGGTGAGATAGCTGTAATCAGGAGAGATAGATTTATTCTTTCGGATAGTCAGGTAGTTTCAGGGGTTGGAGTGTGAGGAAGGGGAAGAAGAAAAACACACTCCGCCTTACCTGCTGTCACGCTCGGCACGGTTACGCAAAAACTTGTTGTAATGCTCCAGCGCCTTGCAGACATACTCCTCCGTTTGGTTGATGGGGATATTTTTCGGGATCAGGTTTCGCACCCTGTCCCCACGCAAAACAATCTTCTCACGCTGATTCGGCTTTTCCTCGCTCATAATCGCAGAGATCGCCTCCGTAGTCAGCTTGCCTTCTTCAAAAAACTTTCGCATACGGATCGCCTGATCGTGGGACGGGGTACAGTCGTTTAGGTCGATTTCGTCCACCAAATCCCTCTGGCAGTCCTCGTTCAGATAGGACAGCTCAACGGCGGGGCGCATTTTAATCCTGCCCTCGTCTACAAATTCAAGCAGTTCGGGAACAAGGTTTGTAAGGCGCACATAACGCTGGATTTGTGTATTGCTATCTGTTGTTTCTGCCGCCAGCAATTCTCTTGATTTGCCCGTTAAATAATGGTGTCCCACTGGGACACCATTTTCTTTTCTCGGTCTGCCTGCCTGTCTTTTCATAGCGTCAAGCCGCATTTTATATGCGTGGGCTTTTTCCGAGGGAAGTATCTGCGACCGTTGGAAGTTGCTTTCGACCATTAAAATCGTAGCTTCATCACGGTCGAGGTCTACTACCTCACATCTGAGCGTTTCAAATCCGGCAAGCTCACAAGCCTTTTTTCGCCTGTGTCCTGAAATAAGCTCGTATCTGCCGTCCTCCTTCTGCCTTACGGTAGCGGGAGTAATCACGCCACGCTCTTTGATACTTTCCACAAGCTGAAACATATCCTCATCTTCCCGCACCTTAAACGGGTGGTCGGGGAAATCGTCGATTTCCTCAAGCGGAATATCCCTGATTTTAGACAGCTTCGCTTCGTCCCGTTCCTCCTGAGAGGAAAACAGCTCATCGAGCGTGTTCGTGGGCAGCGTGAAGTCGCTCTTTCTGCCTGCCATCGGCTAACACCTCCTTTGTGAAACCGGCGTAAGCCTTAGACACCGGACTGTTCGGCTCATAGGCGTAGATACTTGTCCCTTTAGAAGATACCTCTGCGGCTTTTACGGCTGCCGGAATCATTGATCTATATATCCTGATATGGCTACCGAAATTCTCCCTGAGCGCTTCCACTGTGCTTTTCGCAAGATTTGTCCTTCCGTCCACAAGCGTCAGAAGAATACCGTCGATTTTCAAATCGGCGTTTGTGTGTTTCCTCACTTTCGCAATCGTCCCCAAAAGCTGCGTCATTCCCTTAGCGGGAAGATACTGCGCCTGAACGGGGATAATCACGCTGTCCGCCGCCGTTAGAGCGTTGAAGGTAATCATACCCAAGCTCGGCATACAGTCAATAAGGACATAATCATATTTGTCTTTTACAAGGCTGAGATAATTCTTCAGGACGCTCTCTCGGCTCATCGCCGTTACAAGCGTCATTTCCAATGAAGATAAACTGAGATTGGACGGTACAAGGTCTACTTTCTCTTTATGGTGCAGAATACCGTCAAAGGGATTTTGCTCCTGCTCCGATATGATTGCCTGAAGCTTCTCTGTCAGCGTTACGGAAAGGCTGTCGGTATCCCTCCAGCCGAGGCAGGTCGTTAAATCGCCCTGCGGATCAGCGTCAATCAGAAGCACCTTTTTCCCTTGCATAGCAAGTCCGACGCCTAAATTGACCGTAGTTGTGGTCTTGCCCACACCGCCTTTTTGATTGCATACCGCAATGGTCTTGCAGTTTGACATCTCCGGCTTTACCTCCTTTCATAGATTTCACAGCCTGCCTCAATAAGAGACGGCTATGTAAAGACCGCAGTATTTGTTCTCAACGCCCCCTGCGGAAAGCGATTTGCTTTGTACGGGAAGCGCTAAGGTTACAGTTTGCGAAACCGTATCATAGGAATCTCACCTCTGCCGGGTACTCCGCCAGCTCCGTAGAGAAGTATCATTATCATTCTGACTGTCATTGCCGTTTCAGTAGCAAGCTGAATTTCAGGTCGGGGATTCTCGCTCATTCTCCATAAATACAATGGGAAAGTCTCGGCGTACCCACCTTCGGGCTATTCATCAGAACTAATGTCCTTAGCGCCTGTCTATTCAATTTTCAAGGAACTGCGAAGGGGGAAATCCCTTGTCCGGAATTTAGTCCCTTCACTTATTCCCACTGGGAGAGGGCAAATGCACACCCTAAATCTCAAAAAAATTTGAAAAAATTTTTTTGACCTTGAAAATCGCTCCTGAAATGACAAAAAAGCCGCCTGCTTCTCCGTAAAGAAACAAGCGGCATAACTGCGGTTTTATTTATTTAGATGTATTGGACGGTAATCTTTTTCTTTCGTGCTTTTGTAAACTTGATAAGGACATCATCTACTGCGTCCGTATATCTGCCTTGCGCTATGAGATTGTTTTTGAGAGTAACAAGGGACTGTATGACCTGAGAGTATTCCTGCTCATCTAAATAGATATGGTAGTCTTTCCGTTTCATCTGTCGCACCTCCTGCCTAAGCTTACTATATAAGATTGCAATTTGCTTAACAAGTATGCAAAAGCGTCCGAAAGCGTTATACGACAGACGAAAAAAGGACTCTGACATTTTTCCATCAGAGTCCTTTCATTACTCATTGCTCAGTTTTACCACAAAGCCACTTATAACTATTTCATCTGTTGCAAAACTTTTTTGTGCGTGATGTGTTGCAAAAGTGTTGCAAAAACGAATCGGTGATTCAGGCTATACCCGCAAACCTGCATAAATACTGGCTTTTTAAGCACATCTCAGCCGAGAGTCATCACTCCCACTCAATAGTTCCCGGTGGCTTACTGGTCAAATCATAGAATACTCTATTGACTCCCTTTACCTCATTTATAATTCTGCTCATCACTGTCTGAAGTACCTCAAACGGTATCTCGGCTGCTTCGGCTGTCATGAAGTCCACGGTGCGGACTGCACGGACTGCAACGGCATAATCATATGTTCTCTCATCACCCATGACACCTACTGAACGCATGTTGGTAAGGGCTGCAAAGTACTGGTTTGGCATCCATGATGGTTCCTCGCCGTGGGCCTCTTTGTACTCTTTTGCTGCCTTTTCCACTTCGCTTCTGTAAATCCAGTCTGCATCCTGGACAATGCGTACCTTTTCGGCTGTAACTTCGCCGATGATACGGATTCCAAGGCCCGGGCCTGGGAATGGCTGACGGAATACGAGATAGTCAGGTAATCCGAGCTCCAGTCCGACCTTGCGGACCTCGTCCTTGAAGAGGTTTCTGAGTGGCTCCACGATGTCCTTGAAATCGACATGCTCCGGGAGACCTCCTACGTTGTGGTGTGATTTGATGACTGCAGATTCTCCGCCGAGTCCACTCTCCACTACGTCCGGATAGATGGTTCCCTGCGCAAGGAAGTCAACCTTTCCGATTTTCTTAGCTTCTTCCTCGAATACACGGATAAATTCCTCACCGATGATTTTACGCTTGCGCTCAGGCTCTGTGACGCCTGCAAGCTTGCTGTAGTAGCGCTCCTGTGCGTTGACGCGGACAAAGTTGATGTCGAACGAACCGCCTTTGCCGAATACGCCCTCTACCTCATCGCCCTCGTTCTTACGGAGAAGTCCGTGGTCTACGAATACGCAGGTGAGCTGCTTGCCGATTGCCTTGGCAAGGAGTGCTGCGAGCACTGATGAATCTACTCCACCCGAAAGTGCAAGGAGCACTTTGCCGTCACCGACCTGCTCTCTGATTTCTTCGATTGTGTTTTTGACGAATGAATCCATCTTCCATGTGCCTGCACATCCACATACGCCACGGACGAAATTGTAAATCATCTGTGTTCCGTTCTTGGTGTGAAGTACCTCCGGATGGAACTGTACTGCATATAATTTCTTCTCAACATTCTGTGTTGCGGCTATTGGACAGTCTGCAGTGTGCGCAACTACCTCAAAGCCCGGTGCAGCCTCTGCAATTCTGTCGAAATGACTCATCCAGCATACTGATTCTGATGGCAGATCCTTGAACATCACGCCGTTTGCAGAATATGTGATTTCTGTCTTTCCATACTCTCCAACCTCCGGTGTGATTACCTTTCCGCCTAATTTATGCATCATAAGCTGTGCACCGTAGCAGATGCCAAGCACCGGTATTCCCAGCTCAAACAGCTCTTTCTGGTATGATGGTGAATCCTCTTCATAACAGCTGTTTGGACCTCCTGTAAGGATGATGCCCTTTGGATTCATTTCTTTGATTTTCTCAATGTCTATTTTGTATGAGTAAATCTCACAGTACACGTTGCACTCGCGGACACGGCGCGCAACAAGCTGATTGTACTGACCACCAAAGTCTATGACTATGACCTTTTCCTGATCCATGTTTTCCTCCTAATTGTTTATTCGCTATGCTGCTGTTTTACAATCTTTGAAACGTCACGTAATTGCTGTTTGCCACACTGTGGTGTAAACAATAACAAAAACATAACATACGTTATCTGCTGCCATCTCATTGATTACATAAAAGCAACATGTATTCTTATGTCATTATAGATTACGGAGTGCTTATCTGCAAGCGATTTTGTTAAATTTCTGTTTTGATTTTATGTGCAATTACGTTATAATGAGTAATAAACACTTTTATAGGCTGGGAGGTTTCATCATGAGTTTTAAAATAATCACTATAAGCCGAGAGTTTGGCAGTGGCGGTCGCTTTATCGGCGAGCAGATTGCTCAAAAATGCGGCATTGAGTTTTACGATAAAAAAATAATTGAGCATGTGGCAAAGGAGCTCGGTATCTCTGAGCAGATTGTCGCGAACCAGGGCGAATATGCACCTGCCGGAAGCATTTTTTCATATGCATTTGTGGGGCGCGACATCACAGGAGTTTCTCTTTCCGACCAGATTTTCAATATCCAGCAGAAGCTCATCAAGGATATTGCGCAAAAAGAGCCATGCGTTATTGTGGGACGTTGCGCAGACTACATTCTTTCTGACAGGGATGATGTGCTGAATGTTTTTATAGAGGGAAATAAGCCTGAGAAAGCTGCAAGAATAAAAAAGCTCTACCAAAAGAGCGATGACGAGGTCAAAAAGCTGCTAAAGGATGTCGATAAGAAGCGCTCTGTAAATTACCGCTACTTTACCGACAAGGAGTGGGGCAACAGAAAAAATTATGACCTAGTGCTAAACAGCTCTGTGCTTGGATACGATAAATGTATTGAGCTCATAACTGCTGCATACGCTTAACATACTTAATACACCTGTCTCTTATACACATCTCC